>Ga0209611_10002336_pt1 | contig 33242 bp, 26 predicted proteins | sample S1TSphgellanicum_3_FD_187693 | JGI IMG/M metagenome (GOLD analysis project Ga0209611, IMG submission 187693) | Host-associated microbial communities from peat moss isolated from Minnesota, USA - S1T2_Fc - Sphagnum magellanicum MG (SPAdes) (version 2) | ecosystem: Host-associated > Plants > Peat... | reverse complement strand
ATCTCATAGAATCTAGTGTATCATTCGAAGACAAAATATTTTGAGATACATTTAAATTATGTGAGAAACATGGTTGAAATGAAAGAGGTGAAAATCACATATGTTCCCATAGAATGTCAACCAATAGACATTTAAACCAAAGCTTTAGGCTATGTAATTGTGTTAAATTGTTTAATCCATTTGTGGATTTCAAACTTGAGAATTTAACTATCCAAAGCTTAAGAAATTTAAAGCTTCTTTTCTAGATCTAAAGCTCATGTGTACCCATCTACTTGGGCTTGATAGTTAAAACCCACCTAGTATATATCCAAGTTGTTTTCCAACTTGAACATGTAATTTCTTTGATATTCTTGTTGTTGATATTTTAGATTTAGGGTAATTTTTGTTAGAAATACTTACTTTAGGTTGTAAAATCTTAGACTTAACTTCATTTATAAAGTTGAAAGATTGTTGTTCTCGAGTTGTAGTATGTTCACAATCACCTTGTTGGGACACATCAACCAATTGAAAGAAAGTTTGAACCAAAACAAAGTCATATGTTTGTTGGAACATGACTACTAATAGCCACATCACAAGAAGAAAAATCTTGACCTATGCACTCAAATAAAATCCAAGTCAATACAAGATCATGATGTAGTGCAAATTGAATTTCTAGATTTAAATCAAAGTACAAGTTCATATATCACCATGTTCATTGTCTCCACTATTTTTTGGAGTTGCACCATAACCTTTATTACAACTAGTTGATAGTGAGACATTGTAAAAGATCTAAATTAGTTCAAGTTTTGAAATTAAAACAATCATAAGTTAAAATTTCAAAGAGTGTGTTGGAATTGGATCAAATTTGTCTCATGTTCATTTTAGTAATTGGATAAGATAAAATAATTGAAACCAATCCTCACGTGAGATGGGATTCGTTGATTAGGAAACCAATTAGGCTCTCATGGTTAAATATTGGTGATTTTTTGTTTGAAGACAACTCTTACATAATGAGAAAAACATGATCATATTCATTAGTCCTTTGTGGGTACCCATGAATATTTGGCATTTAAGATCATCAATCATAGATTCACAATCATCAATTGTGCAATTGCATTTTGTTTTCCATTTTTGGTGAAAGATTAGTGAACAACCAATTTTGTATTCATTAAACAATGCAACAATGGAAGATTCATCTACCATTTAGTTAGAGTCAACAACCATTTTCAACAACAACAATTAAAGGGCATTATAATTAAAGCTTCAAATGCACATCAAATATGTTTGCTTCTAAACCTACACATTCTGAAACAAGAAATGGACATGTATGGTAGTGTAGTTGATTGGCAATTGTAAGGAATTTTTTTGTAAGAATTCTTAATATGAAAAAACCTCATTCAAAGGCCTTAGCAACTAAGTCACTTTGATCAATGAGGTGGGGGCAACCATTCAAGTTTCGAGAGTTTTTATCATCAAGACATGAAGGGTCCATGGACCCTTTGTTGGTGGGAGGAGAAGGCTTATTTGACGATGGTTTTTTTTGGTGAACCCATAACATTTGATGAAATAATTCATTTTTAATTGAATTTCTAAATTCATCTTTGCAAAAATATTTTTTGTGCTAATTTTTAATCAAAACATTAAACTAAATGATACCAACTGTAGTTATTATTGATATCATTAAAGAAGGAACCTTAGTATCAAAATTTGTTGCAACCAAAGTAGCGTGTTTTCTCTTTTGATATATTTCAACAAAATGTTATAAATATATTTCTTTCAAATCTTCGGACTTTACTTACAACAACAAAAAAACCAATGTAAAATGTTAAGAAACTCTAGCAAATGAATACAAAAGTTGGTAAATAAAACCCTAGAAATTACCACAAGTTTTTAATACTTAGATTCCATACTTATTGTGGTTCTTTCCATAATGATTGAGTTATGAAGCATGGTTGAAATTGTGGCAACATTGGGCATGCAAAAATGCATTATTAAACTTCATAGATTTTCAACAATTTTTTTTGTAAGAAATAAACTAACCAATTGCATCCTCATGGACGGAAAATGTTTCATGTGTACAACCCCATGTACATTAAATTCCTTGCAAGTTAGACGTGTGAGAGAAAGAAAATGCCATTTGCAAAATTTGTAGCAATTCCAAAGTAAGTTTGAAATTGAAAAACACGGTCCATGGAGTGAAATAGAAACAAAAGACATTTCGCATTGATTTTAATTATAGATGTCTAGGGTCTAGGAATTCAAAGTGATGGCTCTTGAGAGCCAATAGGAAATTTGGGAATTTTTTATGAAATTTGTCTTTTCATTAATTAAAATGAAGCCAACATTGTTGGGATTTTGGGGTGGGTGGTTTTTAGTGGTAGCACCCAAGTGTGTCTTCACCCAAATGATAATGGGGAATTCATTTTGAAAATATGGCAACAATTCTAAACATATGAAGACATTGTATAAAATGATTTTTGCTTAATGTCTTTTTAATGACAAACAACAATGGTTCTTGAGAAGTTGCAATAATTTGAAATAACTCATGAAATTCAAAGAGGATTTAAGTTCACCTTGCATGTGTCTAAAATATAACACAATGATTAGTTGCCATTTTAATTCAACCTTGTGTGTAATACCAAGAAACACCCCACATGGATCATAATTTAAATAATAAAGGGAAAATTGTCTTACATTGAATTTGTAACAATTTGAGAATGTTAATCCCAGAGTGGGTAATCAACAATTAAAAGGGCCAAGAAATCCTGAGAACTCACATCTCTTGACCTACTTCTTAATTGACATTACCAACAAAGGCCAACAACACATATGTAAGAAGCTAAGATCCCAACATGGTATGAACATCGTGGAAACAACCCTTCACAAAATACAAATCCCTCTTGATTTTCTAGAGCTACAACTTAATTGTATGCATGTGATATCAGGTGACTAAAGGTCAAGCTCTTATAGAAGCTTGCTTATCCATCATTCACAAAATTTCATGCAACTTGCGCAAGTGTATTTGTAGCCATTTGAAACTTTCTAATCGCTACCACCAATGGCTTGTAGGAATGATGAATGTTAATATCAAAGTCTAGTATGATGAGCACTAGCCTTTCTCTCAATAACACCTTCTTTTTTAAATTTCGTAAACATCTTAAACATCTACACACATCATAGTCATCATCAATACCCAAAGTTACAATAGACCCTAGTAAGAGAAAAATGAAAATCACATATTCAAACCTTATGCTTGGCCATTCAAAATCCTTAATTAGCCATTGGCCATTGTAGAAGTTCATTGATGCTTTAGTCTCTAGCAAGAGACAATGTACACCATGTTTAAGAAATCCATAAAGACAATGCAAGCTTATCTTTGTTGATTCTAGTCCTTACCTATGGTTGGATGGGACAAGAATGCAACAAAAGCTACAAATGTTGCAAACATAAATAGATTAATGGTTGCTTCACATTACGGCTTCACCATATTTCCTGCATCAATGGCTTTAACTATACGCGCTATGTCTATTATTGCAGCAGCTCTTTTTGCCACTATTTCATCACTATTGTTATTCTCAAATCCCTCTTTAAACCTTAAAATACACATATCTCTGAAAACTTACCAGCAATGAAAACTCCAGCATACACAAAAGTAATAGTCAAAATGTGTAATTATTATTTATAAACAGGGTTCCAGCAAATCTTTTTTCTTTCATACAACCCCCACCAATTTAGGTCTTAAAATTTGATTTGACATCTCAAATGAGAAGATGGCGATGTGGCCTCACTAGCGTCCAATGTTCTGGAAGGCGCTCAAGGCCTTCTCTTTAAATACAATTTGACACAATGGAGAGCAACAAGCACAATTGTAAGTTCTTGAAAACAGTACTTTCAAGAAACGATGAGCAACCTTCCACCCATGTACTATTGGATGAAACCTAACTGTACAATATCAACAAAAGATTGAGAATTAAAAAAAAGCTGAAATTATTTTAATTAACAAATAATTCTTGATATAACTTCTATATATATATATTCTGCCAAGGTACTAAGGTGTAAGGCCAGAGGCAATTCAAATGCCAACCACCTGGGCCAATCATTATTGCCGGCCAATCGGATGCAGATATTGTTTTTACTGGGCATCATGAACGCAAGCTGGTTTGTTTTCGGGCGATTGTTCGCCACTGGGCGACCAAAACAAATTGGAAAAAAATGGAAAATTTCGTTTTTTAGTGTAAAATCGGCAAAATAAATTGCTTACAAAATTAGAGAAATCGCCAAACTTTCGAAACCACAAAACTGAAAAAAAAAACACTTAGCCGGATGGAGAGGCAAAGAGAGATGCGGACGACAACCTGAAGACGGCGCGATGCGAAAGACAAGCCGGGGAGAGAGAGAGAGACACGTACAAAGCACAAACCCCGGAATCATCCGTGAATGATACGGATGGCGACGAGAGAGAGAGAAAGGAACAGCAGAACGAGAGAACGAACGTAGTTCAAACAGAAACGGGGCCAACGGACAAACGGAGTTCATGGTTTGAAAGCGCAGCGCAGCGTTACCCTTGGCGCCAAGAACTGTACGCTGTGTCTCTCTCTCTCCCCTGGACACGACTGCGTCGGGGGACTTCGATCCTTTTCGCCTCTTCGCTTCAGTGCGGTAAATACCTGATCTAGAGTCCCTGTTTTTTTCCTTCAGAAAGAATTTGAGTTTTCTGACGCTAACTCTTGTTGTTATCGGTCTGTTTTCTTTTGTGACTTGTTTTCCGTCTCGGAGTTTTTTTGGGGGATTCTGGGGTAGTAATGCAGTGTTGAAGTTGGTGATGCTGATGCCTCCGTAATTTGTCGACTTATCATCTCTTGTATTTGCTGCAGCGTACGCTGTTGTTGTTTTTGTCTTATGCCCGTCTGTTATTGTTGTAACAGACGCGTAGAATTTGCTGTCAGTTTCTATGTCCCAAGGTTGGATCGCGGACCGACAGGAGTCTGGAAACTTGCAGCTGCTTGCGTTTTTTGGAGATCTCTTTTTCTTGATGTTTTAAGATTTTCCATTCAGAATCTTCCGGAATTTTCTGGTTTCTTCATGTAAACTGTAGGCGAAGTCTGTTAATTGCTCGAATCCATGACTTGTTTTTCAAGCTTGTGACTGCATTTCTGTTAGTTTCATGGCTGTTTGTTGCTCCAGGAAGCTGGTGTAGCTCAGCTAATTTTGTCTTCATCTCCGTTTCGGTGTACGTAAAGTGCTATGCGTTCATAATGAAGACAGAAGCTCGAAAATTGTTCTGACCAATTCCAGTAATTCGTACCTCGCAAGGATGAACTAGAGTAGTCCTTACCTTTGAGTTCCATTTCATTCACGTCTTCTTAGCTGGGCTGCTTCTACCACCAGAGATGTGTTGTCAGAAGTCCTCTGACATCGCCATTTATATCGATCTATACTTCGCACACGCTGAGTTTTGAATTGACAAAATTTCCGACCTCGTCCGTGCGTGCATGTCTTTCGAACAGCAACCTTGGCCAAGCAATCTGTTTCGCCACGTCTGACGGTCAACACTCGGTGTTCACGACAACAAAAATGGGGCCTCCGTCGCCTCTCACCGGTGAGTTCCTTTAGGGAGGGGATTGTCCAACTTTGTCGTAGCTACTTTGAATGCGACTTACCAAACCAAGAAGAAAGAACTTGCTAGTATTATCTTCACCTTCTACATGCTTTTGGAAAATCAGCATTTGCTACAACAGAAATGCTTGCATCTGATTGAGAATAGATAGCTCTCCATGTTTTAGGTCTGATCTGGGATTGTGCTGCATGCATACCAGAGAGCATGGCGCAATGTCAGACGTGAGAGTATAGGACAGGCTGGTCCGGCAAAGCTCTATTTCTTCACTGGCGGTGCTATAATGTCCATTCTGTTTCTTGCATGTGCTAACACAGGTTCAGTGTCAAAAAAACTCGAAACTTTTGAAGTGCATGACCACACAGTGCTGAAGGAGATAACTCAACAGTCAAATCTGATTTCTACAATATGGTATGCAGCTGCAATTCCTTACCATTTTGAATTCCTCCAACACTTTCATACTGTATTTTATCTCTTTCTGTCACACAGTTACCTAACAGTAGTTGCTTGAACAGGGGTGTGGTTTTGAATTTGATGAGCTCACAACTGTATCCTTTCCATCCTGTCTAACATAAGGTTAAACTTGTGTTTGCATGTCTTTCAGTGAAAATCCCATCATGTCAATTAAGAAGGGTGGTCAATTTCCTCCTGAAACTCTGAAGCTCACTAAACCAGATCGTGGCTTTCTGATCTCATCTAGATATGCCACCCCTCAGATTGTCAACACTTCCAGAAATTTGTTTGCTGCATCAAGCCATGAGCCAGTTGACATAAGAGGTACCTGCAATCAAGTGAAGGGAAAGAGGTCTATTAGACCAGAACAGAGAACCCTAAGTGGACTGAAACCTTCTCATGTTTCAGCTTCTCGCAACACAAGAGCTTCCAAAGTGGCAGCAACAACAGCTGCAGGTGAACAAAAGACTGGTGGTAAGATAGGAAGGTTTACCAAAAGTCTATCAAGTGCCTCATCTTTATTAGAAAAGAGTTTGCAGAAGCAGCCACAAGACACACAATTTGTTTCTGTCAAGAGTGGTGCAAGATCTCCTTTGGTGGAAAGCCTTGTGCAGACATTCGTTCCTCCTCAAGCAAAAATCTCAGGGAATTTGCTTAGGTCAGCCACACATTGGCTCTACTTGGTTGAACTTGCATTAGCTGAGAAGCTGCATAATGTTGCAGTTGACCTCTTCCGCTTGGCTATCAGCTGTAGAGCACAGGTATTCTGCCCCTATCTTTGGGACTGTCATGTGATGGAAATCAGTTCATGTCAATTGTGGGATGTAGTTGGTTTCCTGTGATAAACTTGTCCGTCTTTGTTCATTCTTGGTACCCATCTATTGTCACTGTAGTTAGATTCAGCTAGAGGTTATGATTGTTACATCTTTGAGTTGCAAGGCTATGAACAAGATCTTTGACCGATTTCTAAATCTCCTGTAGTCCTACTCTGCCTTGGAGTTAGAGTACTATGTCTCATATGTAGCAGTTCATGTAGTTGCACTTATATGTGATATATGTGTGCTCCTTTACATGCAGCCACTTGAGCACATTGCCATGAACTTAAGGCTCTACTGGGAGGCCCATGCTGTTGGTGATGATAGCATTGGATATTTGCTGCAGCAATGTCGTGATCTTGGATGTGAATTGGCAACTCCTCCATGTCATATATTGGTCAATGAGGTGACTGACAGAAACAGATTGGACAGCTCACTGTGTTTTTCAGCAGGCCAGTTCTCTAATGATTTACGTGTTGGTAAAACTGGAAAGGGTAAGTAGGGTGTTCATTCCTTTGGTGAGTCTTTCCTATAGTCATGTTGTAACATTTTGTGAATTATTTCCTGCAAACTCCGCATTGTCTGCATCAGTTCTGAGAAATGCATATGTTGGAAGAATCATACGGAGAGTGTTCACAGCTGACCAAGGTGCCTGTTATTGAAGAATAATCCGGAAGTTTGATTAGGGTTTTCACTTTCCCATGAATGAATGTGTGAAAGAACAGAATGAACCAAGTGTTGAACTTGTGAATTATGAAAGAAAATTTTCATTCTCCATACCTGTTCCTTAAATTGACTAGCTGCATAGTTCCAATTAGCAATGGAGCAAAACTTACCAGAATTGGCAAATCAGTGAGTCAAAACATAGAAAGTTGCTCTATACAGTTTGCCTATGGTAGAAATAGAAGCTTGTTGTTAGTTGGCAAGTCACTTTTTTTTATAATCTGTGCATTCTTAACTCTGAATCATGGACATAACCTCCATAAATGTAGAGTTAAAAACATCAACAATAGTTTACAATAGTTTGCTTTTCTTGTTTGAAAGCATTTAAAAATTGGCTAACTAAAATTCTCTTGAAGAAATTAGTGACAATGGATGAAATTATTGATTTGCACAGATGTTATTGGCTCTGCTGATGATGACACTACTACAGTCATGACTGGTACACCAACTATGGCAAACACTTCAGACAAATCTCATTATGAAATACAGGTATGTGATTTGCCAATGGCAGATTTTGGTGGGGACAATTGGAGGTGTTAGGCTCCTGAAGCAGGTTGACTGTTCTTTGCTGTATTTGGTAATGGACCTTCATGCCTGATTTCAAATTGAGCAAGTTGAGTGAGGAAGTAGGAGAGAATTTTCATATTCTCTACCAGACTGTGGGCTTGCCATATACTGGAGAGGTCATACACTACATAGGACATGAACCCTCCTGGGTATCAACACTCAGTGTGAGTTTTTGTGTAGGTAGTTCACAGATCTAGCAATCCGGTTAAGCTTCAAGAGATCCAGTACATGACCTTTGAGGCTTTTTTCAGATGAAAGGACAGTTGTAGTAGCAGTCTAGGAAATGACAAGGAATGCTGTGTTGCCCAACTGGCACTCTAGCATTTAACACTCATTGGAAGAAAAGAACAAATGCTGGGCTCTTTGCAGTGGAGTAGCATGCAGACCAGAGAGTGTCAGTCCTAAGACTGCAGTGGCTTCTTGCTGAGAGATCATTGTTTCACATTCTGGACATAGAAAATGCCAGACAGCACTCATTAAAATGGATTAAATCACTGCAGGAACAGACCCTTACACAGACAGACATACAAACTAGAGGAAAGATTACCCCTATCTGTAACCATTTAGCACTGCCATTGAATTCTGTGTGCAGCTCGTCATCCCAGTGGAATCAGCATCCTCTCCAGAAACCAGAGATCAAATTGAGGCCATCCCTGCAGTGGAAGACCAGGAAGAAACTGCAAGCATTGAAAGTGCGGTTTCAGGAACTGTCCGAAATCTCTATGAGGTCAACTATGGACATATATCATCCCAAGGATCCAACCATGAATCCATCCAAGCAGCAGGGATCAGGGAGCCTCACATGCTTGAGGCAGATGACAAGGCCTGTTTTGTGGAAGCTGAAGTATTTCTAAAGGATCCTATTACATCAACATTGCCTGGTTGTCATGACCAGGTTATCCCTCCTGTTAACCTGGAGTCACTGTATCAAGCTGGGGATAGTACAGGAATAGCTGTGGGCTCTCTCTCAGATTGGTTGGCTAATGAGTCTGAAGGAGATGCTGCAGACTCCCAAATTTTATCCATTGATGTTTTGGCACTGTCTAGTAAAGGTGAGACCTGCATGCAGCTTTTGTTATTTTCATAGTATCTCCAGTGCTTCTTGTCCAGCAGTTCACACATTTCCATTATTGGTCAGGTTTATGTGTACTAATAAATTAAGAACCAAAAGAGATGAATGTCAAGTCTTTTTCAGGTGAAGATGTGGTGTCGTGTATGCCGAAGGAGGGAGAAGGTGATGGAGAGTGGCCAATCATCCATGAAGATGGCAAGCTTTCTGTTGAAACAATTTCTTGTCCTCTGGCTTCTGACATCTATGTTAGGAAAATGACAACAGAGATGGCCACAGATTTGAGTAATGAAATCTGTGATAACATGGGAGCTAATTCAGAAAGAAAGGGTCCAATGCATTCAGAGAGGGAGCTCTCTGTGGCTTCAAAATCCAGCTCCTCAGTTTCTGAAGGATGGGATACAGTTGGTCAGTTGCTGGAGGCCCCCAGTTCAGTGCAGCAGAAGCTAGCAAACTCTAATGTTCTGCCTTGTGAGATCCATGACTCCCAGTCTGCATCGGCTATCAAGACTCCATTATCTGACTCAGGTACTATTCAACTGAATTCCACCTGATCTTTTTGAATTGGAGATGCTGTCACAGAGTATGTATTGAGGCTGTGGCACTTTACCCCTAAGGTCTCAAAAAGATAAGTAGCTGTGACTTGACCATTCAAACATGTGTTCAGTGCTTAAAAGAAGTTCTTGATGATGTGCTCAATTCACCTTGACATGGGGATATACATGGGTGGTTGTCTCTACAGTTGCAGAAGAGCAACAAATAACAGAGAACCCTGGACAAAAATCTTTGCCATTGTCGGAGGAGCAGGTGAGGGAGCTCACATCAGAAATTCAGGTAATAAATATGACTGATCCATTATATCAGTTTCAAAATAAAGATTCTCAGAACTATGTCCTTGTGTTAGTACACCAGATCTTTAAATTAGCTCATACTAACCACACCATAGACAGATCACTGAGTCCAGCAATTCTAGTAAGCACTATGGGACATGTCAAAAGGAAAATACAAACATGAATAATTTCATCATTCTGTTTGTTATTACTGTTCTTGAACTGGAGGTGTCTCATGATGATAAAGACTGGAGGGTTGAGACAATTGCGAAAGCATGCTGAAACAGAAGGGTTTAACCTGCCTGTGTTTCATGAAGAGATTTGGTTATAAATGTTTTTGTAAATGGCAGTGTATGACTGGCTGTTGCTGTGTTGTAGACTGAAATTCTAGATCTCAGAGCAGATTCAGAGGGATCTAAAGACAGCACAGGCCAGGGCCATGAGATGAAGAGCTCCACTCCTGAAATGAGGGTGAGCATGCGACAACAGGCTAAAAAGGGGGTCAGGTTTGCTGATAATCCTATGGTCATCCCAAGCACATCACCATGTACTAGTTTCACATTGAAGCTTGCGGTATTAAAGTCTGCAAAGAGTATGAAAGTGAGACACAGAAAAGGTTCAGTTTGCAAGAGTACCACCAGTGGAGTTGATGCACTTCTGCTCAAAGATCTGAAACCCATGTCAAGAAAAGTTAAGGAGAATGTTGCAATACATATGCACCCTACAACAGAATCAAAGGTGAAGTGTTTTGTAAATGGGAGGCGGCAATTAACCCCTAGGTTCAAGGTCGCCACTCGTTGTTTTGAAATGGAAGGTAAGTGTGAATTTACTCCAACTTGGTGAAGATGTGGTGTCAATGTAACTGTCAGTGTACTCAAGAGAAGTAGTTTACTCATTATGCACAAAATTGTTGACAAATCAAAATGGATCTAGGTCTGTAGATCTTCAATTTCTCCAACCTCATTATCATTTTTCTGGGAAGTTTAAAGTCCTGTTAACTTTGGGTGAAATAGAAGAAAAGGGGACTATGACAAAAGAGCCAGGATCCATGATGACACAAGTGAATAGTGGATCCAGCAATGGAATTACTCTGTGGGCTATGGAGCTTGGTGAAGAGCAAAGAGGTTTGGTTACATGTGCACCTACTTCAACAAGAAGTATTCAGGTATCTGTCGATGTCAACAGCTTCATTAACCCTTTGCAGCTCTTATCCTTCCAATTCCTTTCAAGAGGTTGCAGATTAAGCTTTCAATGGTATCATGGGACTGAAGCTTCCTAGCATTTCATAAATAGAATGTCTTGTTTAGAGGCTATAGCTCAGGAAAGAAGGATCCATGAAAAATCATCAGTCAGGGCCACATTTCACATAAAAGTTAGGAAATCCCAGCCAGTGCAACGAGTTTCTCTTCAAGAAATTGTAATGATATTATGATTTTTAGGAAGTGTTACAGTAGTTGGTCTGGAGTGTGTATATCATTGTCACAGTAATTGTCTGTCTGCCACTACAGCCTTTCACTGACAAAGACGAGGATTGTGTCCCAAATATCAGAAACAAAACAAGTTGCTCAACTCCTGGTAAGTATTGAATTCAGTATCCTCTCATTATCTTTTAAGTTGTAAACACTTTCTCTTCAGGCCCGTTACAGATTTTCCATGGGTTATGGAGCTCCTCCACTCCAGTATCCAAACACTTCCTGACTTTTGAGTGTCTCCTTATATTTGTGCAGTACCAGGATCTTTCTCTCAATGGTTTGTTTGTCTAGAGAAAACATGATTAGCACAGTGTATGTTCTTGCAAAAGTTTGTTAATTTTTTTGCTATGTGCAAAACAGCAACCAAATGCAGCCTTGATGATCTAGCAGGGTATATAAATCTATGCATGTTCATGTGCCAATGTTTCCCTGCAGGATCAAAAGGCCTGAGGCGGTCTGCAAGGCTTCAAAAGAAAGTACAATCCAGACTACCCAGTTGAGGGAGGAAAGCATATTGATGTGTAGATGCAGTCTCTATGTTGTGCAAATTGAGCACACCTATAATGCTGTCCATTTTTGTCAATAGTAATTGCAATCGAAGCTATTTTAAACAGGCAGGAATGGTTCACCAACAGTGAAATGGCATTGCCCAGAGGTAAAGAAATGTCAAGGATCTGTTGTTATCCAATTGGCCATTCCTCAATGACCAATGAAGTAGTTTTCATCTCATCCTGGTGATGACTTTCTCTCATGTCAGCAGCTAGTGGTGATCTCATCCTAACAGAATGTAAGAACCTATTCTGTAACTAGAGTTTTGCATTTTTGTTTCATTGGGACCTAAACAATCCCTGATGTGTGCACACTTCTCAACCTTTCCTTCATTATCTGAAATGCAAATCTGGGGTCAAGTTTTGGTTTAGAACATTTAGAATTTTCCTGAGCTGTGTACCTTGTCCTTCCAGTGTCTCAAAATGCTCTATAATGTGCAACTTTTCATGGGAGATGTATTGGATGGTGAGTTTAGCTCTTTTTGGATATAACCAGATATCTGCAGGTGAAGAGCTGTACTTGCAATCCTGCAGGACATGTGAAGCTTGTTCTTTCAGATTATGGAGCCAAGAAGATAGAGGAATGCATGATGAAAAGGAGTCTTCAATCTGCAGGTGGTGTTTGCTTCAAGTAACCAGGTGAGCAGTTTGCATCCGACCGTAAGTAGGTGAATCTCTTAAAGAGCTTCATTCAGGCATGATTGGTAGTTCAAAAAATTATTGCCATTCACAGAACAAAACCAGAGTCAAGGCTAAACTGATCACAATATTTGGTGTGGGTTGGGGTTTACTTTGTGTTCAATGTCAGTGTGGTCCACACTAATTATCTGCATGCAATTCAAAATTAGTTCAAAATGGAGATTCATTGCCCTACACGGTTTAGTGGTGCGGGTATTGGCTCTGATTATCCATAAAATGATTTTGAGGGCAGATTCTGCACACTTTTCAGGCATCTTAGATTACAGAAGTCGGCCTTCTTGCAAAAAGTGTTGATTTTGAAAAAAGTGCTGCCTTTGAGGAAACCAAAGCACTATTTATAGCATAATCTGCCCTCAAAAATTCTTTATGCCAAGGAAAGAATAACCCTAGGGTGCATTCTGCACCTTGTTCCTCTTCAGATCTCTGCAGAATGTGTCCTAGAGGGAGTATCGTGTCTAGTAGGTTAAAGGCAAGGGTGTCTTAATAGTATTTTGTTTTGACTCTTTAATTGTGCAGAAATTGACCCCCCTTGCTGGTTGTGTGGCGGGAGGATACTGCTATGTTCCCCAAGTAGTTCCCCTGGGTTTCTGGGGGCGTTCCCTGGCCTTTAATGGCAGGGGAACAGGCCATCTATGGTGGATTCTGCCAAGCTCACAGTCACTGAGCTTGCCCTCCTGGGCTCACTCGGTCATGGCTTACCTAGCAAAAATGCGCCAAAACTGGCCTGGTCTATAGCACAAAAGGCCACTCTATTTATGAATATTCAGAATCTGTGTAAACACACTAATTCTTTAGGCACATAATCTAATGTGGGCTTTTTTTTTCAATCAGTGGGGTCAGTTTTGGGCCAGTTTTGACCAAGTTCCACATAACTAGACCTCATATCCGACCTTTTGCTTGAACTGGGAATTAGATCGGGCCATCCTTGATGCTCTTGTTGGGACTAGATTCCTAACTGGGTTGTTCAACCAGCCTTCTACTGGAATATTGTTGAAGTCCTTACAGAGGTTTTGGTTTCCAGGTTGGTGATGTAGCATATAGATTGTTCTGCAAGGTCATTTAGGCCTCTTAGGCCAGTTAGTTAGACAGTGTTGGTAAAATGTAATTTTCAATCTTGGGCTCTGTGTACTGTAGATGATACAGCACCTTTTTCCAAACTAGACAGGGTTTGGAATTCCTTAGAAAAAGAAGGGAACCAAAGGATGAAGATTTGAAGAAAATTCTTTAGAACTGCACCAGAAACCCCATTATATTTGAAAATTGACCATGGCCAGAGGTTCTCTTAAACGTCCTTAAACTAAAAGCAAAAGGTTTTCTTCAAAAACCACGGACTGGACTAATGTACATGTACTCAACTGCGGCTGTAGGTTCTGTATTAGTAGTGTCGATTGAACCACGTATAAGATCAGTGTCATTAAGTATCCATATGCTGAAGAGAGTCAAGGTTGGTCTGTTGCATGACATACTTCAAACTTATTGCACTAAAGTTCCATTTGAAAATTTGTGACCAATCTGCAGTGATGTGCAGGTGAACATCTGCTGAATAAAGAATTCCAAATTCAATTACTTGTTGGCTCTCCCTGTGAGGAGAGACTATGTGACCATGTAGTTTTCATCTAGTCCCACATTTTGAGGAATGTTCATCAGGTGTTACTATAAAATGTGAGTTCAATTTTTTGGATCCTAGAACATTTTGAGCTGTTGCTGGTTTGAACTGCAGAGCATTGACCAACCACCTGCTTGCCATATCCAGACTAAAACAGAAACTGTCAAATAGAGTTAGCTGTAAAGTAAGAAAAGCACAGCACTAGAACCCTGAGTTTGGTTATACACAGGATGAGATTAAAAAAAACCTGCAAAAAGTATATTAGCATTCAACAAGGGATGAAACACAAAAAACCATCAATTTTGGTGGTAAATTGAGTTTCATCCTGTCTTTCTTTTTTCCTGAGCGCCTCCATTGCTGCTACATATATTTTTACTCATCCTAACTTTACAACTACTATAATTAGTCTTGAACCTTGTGCATGGTTTCAGCATTTCATGCTAAGTTGCAGCATTTCATGCTAAGTTGCAGCATTTTATACTGAGATTTAATAAAATGTCTACGGATACCACTGAAAGAGGGGATGGGGGTGAAAGGAGGCCCAAAGACACAGTGAAGACAGGGCTACCTTATGGATAACTCTATTATGTCTCTTTCTGTCATTGCCCTAATGTTCTGATCCTGTAGAACTTCACACTTGGGTGTTTCGTTGCCTCTTTTGTTGTAGGGATGACTTCCTTCAAATTTGTTTAGTAAATTTCCATACTGATAGGTGTTATTAGCAGATTGCTAAAGACTTAGGGTTATGTGTAGAAACTTTGGGTTAAATGCTGGCAGAAATTTGACAATTAGTCAGATAGAGAGTTGCAACCAACTGTGCAGAGAAAGCATGCTGCAGTCTGTTGGCACCGTGAGTCAAGCGGTGTGGCAGAGGGCCAAGCAGGGATTTCACCAACACACTACTGGGTTTGAACCCAGAATCTTTTTTGAGGTCGCAGGGTTTCAGACAAGGCTATACCACTGACTCATCACCCCTGGGCCAATCTGAATATTTCAAAATTTGGACTCTCAACTGTAAAGTATGTTAGGTTTCTTTATGATTTCTGAATTTGTTTTGGTACCCCAATGTTTTGAACTGTTATTTGTACTATAGACTTGTACTGTATAGTTGCAGGGTTTCAATTCTTCGAATATTTGATAATGTGGGGTCAGAGTTTTTTTTCTGAATTTTCCCTTCTGAGAATTAATTAACACTAAGGATGAATTGCAGGTACAGCATATCATCTTATTCGACCAACCCAAACCAGTCAAATTTCATTTAATTCAAACAACACAAACCAGCCAAATTCTTCCCACTCATCCATCAAAGTGTACACCTTAATCTAGTTGGCCGCTCACACCTAGCAATAAGTCCTTTAGATTGCTTCTCTCAAAAGGAAGAAGAAATGGTGATCTAGACTGGTCATTGGTATGTGAGCTTCTTTTCTAAGTGATGTAGAACAAGTGGCTCACATTGCATTGCATGATGCCGTGGCCCTTTATGGCAAGTTCAAACCAGCTACAGTTAAATAGGAATTGTTCCATGAAGGTTTTAAAAAACAAACTCACAGTTCCCACTAACACCTGTTGAACAATCCTCCAGAATGTGGGACCAAATGAAAACTGCATCATCCATAGTCTCACTCTAACAAGGAGAGCCAACAAGCCTTTGGGCTCTTTTTCCTCATGATGTAAAACCAGTGGCTCACATTGCATTGCATAATGGATCTGCCCTTGATGCCAAGTTCAAACCAGCAACAGTTAAATAAGAAATGTTCTATGAAGGTTTTAAAAAACAAACTTGCGGTTCACAATAATACCCCTTGAACAACCCTCCATGATGTGGGACCAAATGAAAACTGCATCGTCCGTTGTCTGTCCCTAACAAGCAGAGCCAACAGAGCTATCTATTGATCTTATAACTTTCTGGTTTGGGTATTGTTTTTCTATTCCTTTCAGTCAAAACTCGTACAAGTGGTGTAAACAAATTTTGATTCTGTCTCTGCCCAAAATCACACCAAGAAACTTCTTTATTTATTTACAAAAGAAATTACTGCCTGAAAACTTTTTTGGTCTTGAATTTTTTTTAAAAAGTTTTCTCAGCACATCCGGCAGTGCAGCAGGAACAACAAATGTGCTCCCCTAGATTTGACCTTTTCAGTTTATATACATGGGAGTTGAACTTTGGGCCCGTCCAAGGACATGCCCATGGCATCCTGCATCATCCTTTATGTTTTACATCCATACCTGGGACTTTAAATCAGGAGTGTTCGCTCCATGGCCTTGGAACAAGGTGGGGCAGTTGTTGGGGGGAGTTTATGAAAATTTGCGTATTATTTTCCTTGATGTCTTTAATTCCCAAAGAAGTTCATGACCTGACCAACTTCAGGGGCCCAGATGAAAAGGCCAGGCTTGTTTCTTCACAGGTTGGTTGTGTATGCAACTTGGGGTCCAAAGAGGTGATATTATTGGGATGCCCCATGTTCCAAAAAAACTTGCTGATGGGCCAATCATTTTGGCTCCTGAAGAAAGAAAAGAAAACATTGTCCTGACCTGTGCTCATGAGTTGTAACTCCAAATGTTGTGCCTTTTGGAAGCTGAAATGGTTATTTAGCCTTTGAAATTTCCACATGTTAGATTCCAGGAGACTAACAAATAAGGAAAGGTGATAATATTCATAGGGGTTGTGAGTTTGATCCCATATCGTTGGGTCTCTCTCTAGTACATCTGGGCCTTGATCCGTTGGAACAATTTGTGTGTCACCATATAGGGCCTGATATAGCTTTAAACACTAACTTTGCCATCTTCTTTACACGTTTCTAGAATACAAAATGGGTTGCCAATTGCAAGGTCTCAAGTAACAACGAATTGAATTCAGCTAAGGAAAATAATTGGTCCAATTTGTTCCTTCTAACACATAGCCCACACTAGTATTTAATTAGGACATTAGGGTCAGATGCATTGATAGGAGATAAAATAACATGACGTTGGGCAAATCCCCCCCCCTATTTTCTTTGGTATGCAAAATCAACCCTTTTGCATTAATCAAGGGTTGATTGGGCTGGTTTGAAGAGTTCAAAAACAAAGGGAAAAAGTATTAGTCATAAAGTCTGGAATCTAGAAATAAAAATTTCCTTTTTGTGCTTGGAAGTTTTTGCTAAGGTGTTGGATTGCAAGATTGAAACACCCCTCCAAAATTCATAATCCAAATAGGTGATACAGACACATAATCATCACATACACATGGCAACTCAGTTAACCCTTTTCATCTTTGCTTCGAGAAATTTTTCTCAGGTTGCAAAACTTTTCTAACATTTGTTTTCCAAGACTTTGTCTAGCATCCTGAGGCATTGGAGTTTCCTAATATGTAAGTGCCCCATGACTTACTCAAACAAAGAATCTCTCAAAGAAAGGAACAGATCTATGTGGAAAAGACTGCATGTATACCTACATATAATGGCTCAAGAATTTGTTGCCCCAAAGATATACAACAGACTTTTGAAAGAGGTAGCACCTATGGTTTAGGAAGGGGGTTCTCAGTTAAAAGCCCAACAAGTCTAGATCTACCTCCTAGCCATAGAAAAGAATCAGCATCCAAATAATTACCAGCGCATGCGTGTGGACAAGGGTTGATGGCCTCCTACACTTAGCTTGAATTTGTGTGCCACGAAGCGGCATGAGAAGAAATAGGTTGCTTTTGTTGTTGGGTCATGCCTTTATGCAAGGACTGTGCATTAACTTGGGTTGGCAACACCCTGACACAAAATGTTTCTTCTATTTTATGGTTAGAAACAGGTGGTTTGAAAAATATCTATAAAAAATACTTAGTAACTTAGAACTAGTTTCTTAGGTTGCTTTTGTTGTTGGGTCATGCCTTTATGCAAGGACTGTGCATTAACTTGGGTTGGCAACACCCTAACACAAAAAGTTTCTTCTATTTTATGGTTAGAAACAGGTGGTTTGAAAAAAATCTATAAAAAATACTTAGTAACTTAGAACTAGTTTCAAGGTCTTGAACTTTAAGCTCTAGAAGTATGTAAAACAGAGGGAAATGATTTGATACTTCATTTATTTCAAAGATTTATTTTACATGATTTTTTAGGCATTTCATTTCAGTTTTTTGAGTCCAATCTTAGTTTAGTTGCAATTTTGTGTTTTATAAAGTAATGTGGATTGTTACATATTACAAACAATGTAATATAATATGTAGTTATAAGTATAACTTAAATAAAAATACTGTAAATATCATGGCATGGCCCTCCTGTATTTTTTTACACCTTTATTTAGACTTGACTCATTATTTGTGATGGGTCCCCTCAAATTATCTTGTATGGTTGTTCCTCTGATGCTACTCGACAACATAGTGGCCATCCTAATGTACATTGTAGGACTCCACCACCAATATATTTCCTTCCTTTGGTGGCATTATGCACATGCATGCAACCTAAGCTCATGAACCCTCCCATAGCATTTGATGCTTACTATATCTTACATGCACAAATACACACATTTAGTAGACCCAAATTATTCATATTTTGATGAAGGGATTGAGGAGTACTCATTGGATTTTGAGATCTCAAAGAAAGCAACCATCACTATTATACATGGCCCCACCTCATATCCATAGCCATTGGCCCATCACTACAAACAACTTTATTAAAGTATATAAGTATAATTCTAATGAAGATGATTCATTGGAGTTGGTTTAGGTAGCACAACTTTAGGTTTGTAAGTTGTTGTAGATGGAAACTTTCAAATTGGAATTTTTTTAGCCCATTCCCAAGTGAAGAAACATGGAAAGGTGCCTCTTTGAATTTGTGTCTTTTTAGAGTTTTTTCAACACCATATTCACAAAAAGATTTTGAATAACTTTTCCATTAATTTGCATCCCATGTGTGTTTCAATTGAATTCAATTAAATTGGAATTGAATTTAGTTGAATTGAAATTCAATTGAAATTCCATTTGATGTGTTTGAATTCAGTTTAAGAATTTGAATTCAATTCTATTAAACCTAAATTCAATTCAAGTTGCATTGTAATCTTGTTCATGCCTCAATTTCACATAGGAATGAATTATTGTTTTTCACTTCAAGGACATTTAACAATTTTCTTATTCCACAAGGATATTTGTCTTTTCCTTAGTTTTTTATGCTTTTAGTCTTGGTGCAAATAAACAAGGTTTATTAAATGTTACAAATTGCATTTTGTCATTATTACCCTTTGATTGAAATTCATTTATATCAAGGTTATTTCAACATGTCATGTGTTTGACATATGATCATGTGTTATCTAATTAGGCTTCATGTGGATATGTTAACATTGTACAAAAAATTGTTAATAAAGGAACAAATGTCAATACAAAATATGAGAATGAAAAATTGTCTTTTGCATTTAGCATGTGAAAACTACCATGATGAAGTCATTTCAATATTATGCATGGTATTCAATCTTTTCTTTACTTCTTTTTTTGTTTAATAGATCATAAATTGTATAAATTTGTGAATTTTTTTGCAATTACATGAATATTATGTGGGATTATATGCACAAAGGGCAAGAAAGAGCAAATGTGAAAGTGTGTTATGAATTTGGTAATGATTCAATGAGAATGTGTTTTGAACACAAAACAAGAATGAAGGTTGAACATAGAATTAAAAAATTATAATTACGTATAATTGTGTTTTTATTACATACATTGTGATATTTGGTGGAACATTTTTTGTTGTGAGTTTTTTTTATGTTTGGGCATGCACATATATATGTTTTTTAAAAATTGAGGTTTGCATTCACTTAAGGTGTTACATAACAATTGATGTTCACTTCATTATGTGTGCATTATGTGAAAAGGAATGATTGAAAGAATTTTAGTGAATCAAAACATGAAATATGTGTTTTGATTTCTTGATTAAGTTTTTACACATCACATGGGTAAAAGCATGATTATGTGGTTCACTTTTGATATTATGAAAACTCCACATCTTACATTAGCTACAATTCTTAATAACTATCAGAATATAAAATTTATAATTATCCCTTATGTTTTTGGTCACAAATATTGATAAGTCACCCTATATATATCCTTAAAGATGTGATTGGTGAAAACATTCATACGAAAGCTTGGAAATTTCAATGTGAAATGGAAAAGATGAAGAAAATCACAAACATTTAAGTTTTTTAAAAATTAGAAATATTTAATTGAGGAAATTGAATACTTATTTATAAATTTTTACATTTTAAGTTCATTTGTAATATAGGAAAATTACAATTGTGACAATCCAAATTGTTTGCCTAGTTATATTTTCACCCACATCATTAATATATAACACAAGCTAGATGATATTAACCCATTTATACCATTAGAAGCATATTTTAAATGACATGGATATTCATCTTTCAAAAAAAAAGAAAAAACCTAAACATTGAAAGCCTATTTATTTATCAAATTATTTAAACAAGATGAAAAAATAATAATACAATTTGAAAATGCAAAAATCCAAAAGAAAATTGATTAAATAAGGGCTAAAGAGGTATTTTTTTTAAAAAAATCTTTGAAAGTTTCTAGTTTAATAAAATCACTAAAAGAAATCCTATTATTTACAACCACTTAGGTGCAAACGAAATCAAATGAGCTAACAAGGTTATTTAAAAAAGGATTACATGTCTCTTTTTGCCCAAAAATAACTTTTTGATACAAATGAACTTTTGAACAATTTTTTTTGCAAATTTTTGTAATAAATTTTTATAGTTGTCCAAGTACACATGTTTGTTTCTTTATAATTTTTGAATAAATTTGATTTTTTGAAAGTTTGTTGATTCTTTGTAAATTTATTGTTTTGTCTTTAAAAATCATAACAATTTCAAATCATAACCAAAAATTTATTTAAATTTTTTTTATGTTTTCTTGTATAATGAATTACAAATTTTCTTAACACATCATGTACATTATACCCCATTTATATGTGGTAAAAGGCTTTTGAAGTTTTAAAATTTTAGATCAATTATGGAATTTGTTTTTGAGTTTTTAAAGTTTTGGAATTCCACATATTTTGGGGTATGAGTGCTTTTTGAATGTGCCTAAAGGTCTTTATTTTCTTAAATTTTTCCCCATCAAATTTTTATTATTATATGAAACCTTTTGACAATCCTTTGCAAATTTCTTTGGATGCAATAGGTGTTCATTTTCAAAGGTCTTAAATCAAAACTTAAACTTATCCATTCTTGAGGTTTGAATGCTTTGAACATGCAAAAACATTTTTGATTTGTGTCAAAATTCACTACTAGAAATTTTGTCTTTTGCAACTTGTTTTATGCAACTAAAAAGTTTCACATGTAACTATTTTGGAGTTGCATGCAACATGTGCAGTGGCATGCAACATTTTTTAATTGCATAAGACAAGTTGCAAAAGACAAAATTTCTAGTAGTGATTTGAGCATGTAAACTTTGCAATTAATGGAAAATATTCCAAATTTTTTTTATGACAATCCAAATTATTATGCTTCCCTTGTGATTTTTCAAACATAAAAAAATGTAGTTTTAAGGAGTGTCCATTCATTTGGATGTTTCCTTTGACTGTGTTTTTACCCAAGTAGGTATTACATATTAGGTACCTAATAGTACACCTAGTAGGTAGGTACCTAATTTTATCATTAGATATTTAATTTATTAACTAGTAACTAATTAACTATTTGTACCTAATTAATTACTAGGTACTTAATTAACTAACTAGTAATTAAATACCTATTCATATTTAATTGTTTACCAACTACTAGATACTTAGTATTAGTGGTAAGTATTAACGTTTATTTCTATGAAAATTCACTCAAAGCAAGTATCATAATAATGTTTAAACTATTGGATTTTAGATCTATTAACAATTCTTTTACTAGTTTTCTTAGTCCAAGTCCTTTATTTGCAAGTACTAACCAAACTTTGTTATGCAAATCCTTAATTCCTTTTAATTTTCTTCTATTTAACCTTTACATGCTCTGCCACACACAAATTAATGTTTTAAAAAACATCCAACTTGCAAAGAAAAATGACACACAACAAACATGGAGGAGAGGAAATGCTCCCCCATTTCCTTCCAAAACCTTATTTCAATAACAAGAATTCAAGAATCTACTTCATGTCCAATTCTAAACTAGTTTAAAAATTGTCCACCTCTCCAATCTTATTCTACCTACCTATCTAATGTTATTTTGCCTACTTGCCCAGTTTTGTTTTTGCCCACTTGTCCAATTCTTACTTTGCTTATTTGTCTAGTTCTTATTTTGTCTACTTGTGTAGTTCTTATTCTACCTAGATGTCTTGTAAAATTACCCCCCTTATACTTTGGATTTGGTCCTTGAAATCCTTACTACATGAAAGAAAAGTAATTATTAGAAGTCTAAACATCTACTTTTGTTTAGGAAGTTATGCAACATCCTATGAAACTTCGATTTTGACCTCTTGTCCTTCATCTATTGCCATTTTAGGTATTGTTTGGGAATTAGGAATGTGTATTTCTTACTTTGATGCAACAAGGATCAGTGGTAGTTGAAATGGAAACAATATAAGTTTTGTGGCTTATTTCTATTTGATATTCTGTATAGACAATTCTAGTTCTTACAAGGTCTGTAATGAATAGTGAACTTTGTTGATTGAGATGACATCTGAACTAACCCTCCAAATCTTCTTATTGTTGAACCGGTTCTATTTTAGGAAAAACACCATCACCTTTGAGGTCGGTATAGTAATAGGTACTAGTGTATGTTGTAACTACTTGTTTAGTTCAAGGGTAATTACAAGCTAAAATGGACCAAAAATAACATTTAAGGATTCCATAAAAGTACATTTTCTTAGTGCATTTTGATTGTGACAAATGTGACACTGTTGTCCATGCTTAAACCACATCTAAATATTTAAAAATTGACCTAGGGCACTATTTTGCTTATGTATATATAATCATTGTTCATATTTTTAAAAAAATAACAAGTTTCATTTTAATATCAAAATGAACTTTACAAAATTGGTGCATTTTGTGGCTTTCAAAAGTCCATTAATGTACATTTTATCTCATAAAATGGCATGGAAACTTCCATTTATGGTTCATCAACATGTCATTAAATTTTGAAAAAAATATTAATGTTGATCATTGAGAAAAAAATTATTTAATAAATCCATATGCATAATTTTGCAAGATAGTTTCACTTCTAGTTTTATAGACAAAAAGGTCCCCCCAAAGACTTTATTTCATCATTTATATATATATCCTTGAATACCTATAGTTATTCAATGTATTGAAATTGAATATATTTTTTAATATGTATGCACAAATTTATCATCTAAGCATTTGAACTTGAAGGGGTGTAAAAAAAACTGACCTTGTTAATGATTTTATGGACACTTAAGTTGCAATTACCTAGAGGTGAATTTGATTTAATACCATGAAGATTTGCCTAAAAAGTAAGGACTACCTGATAGTGACTGTGGGTTCAATATTAATGGAATGTATTAAAAGTTAGGAAAGGTAGTTTTGTATGTTTTAAACTAATGTTGGTAGAGCTATTCATTATTCATACTTATCATAACACTTGTTATAGATCCTCCTTAAAAATATCTTGTACCTCCTCCCACCATTTTGTTAATTCACCTGCTTGAATACCCAATGTTTCACATCGTAAGTTAAATAATGCATTTTTTACTTTTAAGTTTTCATATTTTATAACCTATAGTGTGCAAACTATGGTTCGTGAATCTTCAACTTGGTAATAATACCTATCAATGTGGTGATCTCCATTTGTAGGTCCTATACCTTTTGTTGGGACTCATATTCATATCACTCCTTTGCCACTTAAGAGCCATACACTTGTTGACTTCTTTGGCTTCTATGATTTGTAAGTCTTTTACACGTGCATGTATGCTACATATGTTTTAGTCCACAACCTTGCTACTATGTTGCCAACCCTCTTATTGAACAACCAAGTCATCCTTTTATTGTTTCACCTACTAATACTCCTTGTTCATGTTCTCATACACCTATTACAAGTCAAGTTTATCTTTCTTGACCCATTCAACTTCTTGCACATGTTTTTCATTGTTGGTCTACTTCTATTTGAGTAATAACAAGTCTTGATGCATACTAATAACTAGTTTATCCTTGTCTTGTACCTCATGTGACAATTTTTGGATTTGTGCTTTCGCTTGTTCTAAAGAATTTTGAACCTATAGTTTTTTTTCTACCACCTATTGGTTGACCAGTTGTAACCCTGACATTTTAAACAATATAATAAACATATGTTGGCTGTATTCAACCACTTGTTGGAACATACCTACTATTTGTTTATTTGGATTAACACTTCATTCCATTGGCACATCATAAGTGGTATATGGAAATCGAGTGGAACATCTTGTGAATTAATGTTAAAAGACATATCGAATGGGCAATAAGTAAACATGTCTATTGTGGAAGTACTTGTAGTAGAGCTTGGTCTGTCTTTAGTACTTGGGTGCACCATTTGTGATTAAGCTTGGTGTACTTATTGAATTGGTTTGGGTAAGGTGTGGTCTACCGCCCAATTGGTTTAAGTTGTTCTTGTGCCTTTTGTTGATGTATAGGTTCCTACTATTGGAAATAATCAAAGTCCTCATCCATTGTAGGTGTAGGAAATTGATGCTACTTGAATTCTTATGCACTTTGATTTTGACCCATAGGTGAAATTGGAGTTTGACTTCAACTATCATGTGTCTTTTGTAATCAAATGATGGTTGTGGTTCTTTTTGTACCCACTTTTTTTTTTGTTGCTAAAGAGGGGGACCTTCATTTCCAAATTTAATCGATTGCATAACAAATTGGGGCTAAATATGCATATGATTTTGCTTCACCAGGGTTGCCTACCTAGGCGATTGACTATTTGTTCAAAGTGGTCAATGGGTATTATGACACGCTCCCAAGTTCCTAGCTAGACCCAAAATGGGCTTAAGTTACTCAAACAGCAGAATTGTGAAGAACTCGGGGCACACTCCTAGCTCTTAGCACTAGAAGGGGTAGAGGGGCGTGCTGAAGCTCCAAGATGGGACTAGGAAGAGTGACAAGCTTTACTTACTTACTCGAACTTGCATCAAACCAACCACCAAGTTGGTTAGTTCACATTTTGGAACAACTTTAGTGTTAGGACAAGCCATGGGCAACTCTGGACTCACAAGACTCACCACGGCTTAGACTCGGGGGAAGCCACCATCTTCCCCCATATAGTATTCTCTATGCCTCTCCGCAACACCCACATCCAATTGGCTTTTTGTCTCGGGACTCCCGAAATTGTGTCGGTTTGGACTCCCGGGACTTTGCAAGGTCATAACTCTTTGCCCAGACCTCCGATTGGGATGAGGTTTGAAGCAAACTTGTAGCTCTCCTTGAGATCTTTTCAACATCATGTCGCACTCCACCTGCATGCATCGGGGTCGGGTCAATTCCCGACTTTTAGTGGTCGGGAGTCAAACTGCCAATTTGATTCCCGGCTCTTTTTTTTTGCCATAACGTGTGCTGCAGATGTCCAAATGGCCCCTGCGAACCCATTTTCGACATCTACACTTTGATATCTTTCCAATGATATAATGAACACCCCAATGCAAGGTGTTTTGACCCCTGCAATTGAACTCTGAAGTTTCGGGAGTCCCGAAGGACTCCCAAGTCCCCATTTCGGGAATGTGAGTTTCATCCTCACACTCCTTCAAAGTAGGGTTGCGACATATTATGCAAGTGTTGTCGAATTGTTATATGCCCACCTACACCAAGTTGGATGATGATGGGGGTACCTATACTGTTGTCTCTTCTTTGGAAACTAATCTTGCATGTGAATACTTCAATCAAGGGAGCAGAGTTGCAAATATCCTTATTCTCCACCACCTTACTAGTTCACTTCAGCAATGTTATCTAAGCTACGGTCCAACATTGCAACCCTTTTTCATGTGGTTCAACTTGATGTCAACCTAGTTAACTAGATTTTTTGAATTTGTAGTTATGAATGTAATAACATTTTGGTTGTGGAAATAACTCGCTCATGTTGGTAAAAAATCTACAATAATGTCACAAATCAAATGTTGTATGGATGCATCATCTTGTAAACACTCCATTACATTGCTTTTCAACATGCATTCAAGGTCCCATTGTAATATTTGCAAATGTCTATTTGGCATATTCCTTTATGCAAATTGCTAATTTTCAGTCACTTGTCTTAAAAATCTTGACACTAGTAGAAATCATGTCATTTCCAATTATTGTATGTAACTATTAGACCCCCTAGTTGCATAAGATAAGTTGCACATAATATGCAATTGCATGCAACAATATGTATGGGATAATATATATAATATGGATTCATACTTCATCCATTTGTATATTTTACAAGGGTTGCACATGCAACTAAGGTGCAACTACCATGATCACCATTTGAACCTTTAATAACCAATCATATGGTGACATGTGGAATTTGATCCATATTTCAATATTGAATATTATTTATAAATTAAAAATATTTAAACACCCAATAAACCATGAATTAGATTTTAACATGTCTATATGTTGAAATTAATTACACTATGACATATGGCAATTTTTAAAGCCCAATGATTATTTATTTATTACATAGGTAGGAAGGTGAGCCTAGGTAGGTAGGCCTAAATAGGTTTAGAATAATCCTAATTTATGTAAATGGGTCAAATTTCTTGCATCAGCTCATCCCATAAGGCCTTTGGTATTTGGTTTGTGAACAAGATTAATGTATTTAGTAAGGGTACCCTATAGTGTACAGAATTGGAATGTAAAAAGAAACGTATGGGATAAAAAATTCAATTGTAAACACAACCAACTTAGTTGCATGGTACATGCAACTATTATATTGCACTTATGCAATATTAACCTAATTTACCAACTACCTACATTATTTATTTTATAAGTAATGATAATATTATTAACAACTAATGATACGAATAAAATAATACTTGATAAAATTCATTATTCATATCTATTATTATTATTTATTAACAATTGTGTTTAAAATAAAATATTATTTTGATAGCTATAATTACTTATAATGATTAACAATGAATACTATTACAATATTATCAATTTTAAGCTAGAAGCTAACTTAGGTTATAATATTTTTAGGCTAGGTAATGGTCTACTAGCCATAAGTATACTGACATAATTATTAATAATAATACAATTAATGATATTAACTATGGCTAAACTAATTTTGGCTAAACCATGTTTAAAATAACTTTGGTTCAATTAACCATGGATAAATTAATTAGAAGGTTAAATTAATGATGGTTAGATTAATTTTTGCTAAACTAATTTGGCTCAAATAACCATGGTTAAACTAATCATGATTAAAGTATGCATGGTTAAACTAATCATGATTCAATTATGCATGGTTAAACTAATTAGAAGGCTAAATTAGTTAGTTTAACTATGTGTATTTTAGTAATTTGTTAATTTAGTCACAATTGATTTAGTCTTTTAGCTAGTTTAGCCGTGGTTTCTTTAAATTCCTCATTAATTAAACCATGGTCAGTTTAGCCAAGGTTTAGCTTAGGTTTAACTTTGATTAATGTGAATTTAATTAGTTTCTAGGTTTAGAAAATGTTTTGCCTTAGGTGACATTAGTTAGCATGGGTTTAACTTTAGTACTAAAGGTATTATAAATATATTATACATAGCTTAAGTAAATATATTAAGTGTATTAATGTAGGTATGTATTAGGTTATGTCATGATTTTTATGACACGTGTGCATTTTGTACACTATTAATTGCATGTTAATTGCACACACAACCATATGGCCAAAAATTATTCAATACTTATTTTGTAATTGTAAGCATAACCAATTTAGTTGCAAATGACACCTAGTTGCACATAGTTGCATAATGACTGGTTGCAAATGACATGAATTCTAATAGTGTGAATTTTTTTTGTGATAGCAGGTTTGTTAATACATACCATTTTATTCTACACCCTTGCAAAAATCTAATCATTAGTGGTGATATTCCAAATATTCATAAATTACACAAGAAGGGCATGGTGTAGAATCTTCCACTTGACAAAAAAAACCCTACTAAACTAGCAATAATTGTTCAAGCACATTCTCATCCTTTCATGCTTACCCATGCCTATATGTGTTCAAGCTTCGTCATATACTTTTGTGGTGCTAGTGTAAACTAACTACACATGTCCACTTCCTTTGGAAATATGGGTTTGGACATCATTTTTTTCTTCTTTCTAATAATATGTGAATTTGAAGGTGTAGGTTACCTTGTTGTATTTAATTGAGTAACATGTTGCATAAAACAAGTACTGTGAGGTTTTGGCATCGTGCAACAACTAGTGCTGGAATTCTATAGGCACTGTTGTAATTTTTTCCTCCACCTACTCCTTAGCCACATGCATTTTTATTGAGTTTGTAAGCATTGTTTTAGTCTATTGCCTTTGTTATTGTTGTCTATGAAGTTTCCTCAACATGTGTTCAAGCTCTTGTTGATTTGTTGTTGTGAACTTGCATTGTTTTATGGTTTTCTTCAAATCACCTTCGTAAATAAAAAATGGAGATGATGGATGTCTTCCTAGAGATAGTTACTTCAAAGGTGTAACATTGAATGACAATCCATTCCTTTCACTTGTTTCTTTCCATCTTCTTTCATCTATATTGCATTTCCTCTTGGCTTCTATTCCTTTGCTATGTATGCCAACCTCTCCAAACAACTTTTTGAATTCATTTTGTAGTCTATTTGTAATGAGTGTGCTAAGAAAAGATGCAGTTTGTTGTCTATAAACAAAAACCAATGCACTCATCACTTAAGGAAATCCATTTTGAATGATTTTAATTTCTTTTACTAGTCTTATTTTTTGGCAACATAATAATGGCTCCCACGTGGGCCACCAATGTACAAGTGTTCAAAAGTTTGTCAATGTGGCTTACTAACAATTTTCTGATGTACATGGATGCATCCAAAATGTCATCCTCAACATCACCATTGATAGGCACTTGTGTACGAACTTGTTCTTTGGGCTTGTTTCTCAAATAAACAAGTTGACATCTAAATTGATTCCCATTATTAATATCCGTACAACTTGTCAAGGTACTAGTACTAGTACCCATATTATCAATTTGGAGTACCAATGACTTGGACCTTTTACGACTCAATGGCATCACCCACATTTCGACTACCTATTGTCAATGATACAAATCATGATGTTCATATATGTATGGGTGGGTCGAAGCATGGTAAAGTGAACCAAAAAGTACATCTGCCCAAATTCAAATTCTAAATATGTAGTTTTTCAACATAAACATAAGAAAGTAGGTTCTTTTTTTTATAAAAAAATCTCATTATGGAAGCCTCCATGCTTCCATTGAGTTTGGATGGATACAAAATTCGAAAAACTTTAGTATAATAAAATACATAACAAGTAGGAATGAAACTAATAAGTTAATATTGTGTTAAAAATCTTATTTCTACATTAAATGTTTAATATATTTTGATTCTACTCTGAAAAATTTCAAAATCCACTGGTGTATTTAACATGTTATTGACTTATAAATAAAATAGATCCAATATTTAATTTACTTGTGTTTGAATTTTAATCTACTTTGCAGGTTATGACATCTATTTGAATTTTAATGAATATATACAGACCTACTTTAAACAAGTGGGTGTGATCACAATCAAATGAGACAATAGTGATGAAGGACTCAAGGATTATAATTTTTTTTGTGATCATCTTCTCATAGAAAGGACTTTTGGGATGAAATCTTCGCAATATCTTACTAAAAATACATATAATTTTTTCAATACATCACATTCTTGGTACTAACTTTTCATGAATAATTAAGAATTTTTAAAAAGTGTACAAATTCTACCAAATTCTGTGTTTTGTTTTGAAAAATTATTTTAATTTCAAATTGTATGAAAATATGTTAATTATTTAATGCTTTATTTTATTGTTTCATGATCTACAACTTTTTTTGGATGTCATGTACATTACACCCCATTTACATGTGGTAAAGGATTCTTGAAATTTTAAAATTATGTTCAATAAATTTTTTATTTTTAAAATTTTAAAATTTCACAAATTTTAAATTGTGAGTTCTTTTTGAATGTGGATAATCACTTAACATCATTTCAATTTTTCTCTCATCAAAATTCTTTTATAAGGAGAGTCTTTAGCTTAGTAATTTACAAAATTAACTACTTTTGATGCAACTATTGTTCAAGTTCAAAGGTCTTTTATTAAAACCAAATCCCAATTTTTTTAATGAATTTTTGTTTTGAATTATTCAACATTCAAATTAATCATTTAGCACTACATTCCATGATTAAAATGGCATTAAAGTGGCACCACAAAAACATATCTAACAAAATTATAGTTTTTATAAAGTTTTGGCAATTCCCTAATGTGTTTTTTGGCTCATTTGATTGTGATTACACCCATGTGGTTTTAAAATATAGTTGTAGCAAAGTCAAAGAGTTTCATATAATTAAAAATTAAAGTAAATAATATTTTAAAATTCAGTATACCAAGGCCTATTTGATGGCCACTTTCCATTTATGCTACAAGGTAATTTTCTAGTTTATTTTACCATGCTTTCGTTTGGGTGTTTAAAGTTGCAGTATGGGCGAACGATGAAACCAAATATGAAGATGTGGTTAATTTGTTCATATCCACTTTATGTGATACCATCTCAAAATGGAGTTAAAATTTTCTTGTAAAACATTCTAGCTACCCTTTTACAAAGTTGGAACATGCCTTACACAAAAGGTTCCGATCCAACCAATGGTTGTTCCATAATCTATACCAGTGGATTTGTTGGGTATGCTTCAATATTAAGAGCATGCACCTTTGGCACTTCTACCACCATCTCCACATCATCTAGTTCATCTTCATTCACAAAGTACCATTGAACATGTGGTTCATGTTGAAAATATTCTAGATTAGTAGCCAATTGAGAAAGAACCCTTATCCTTTTTTTTTTTTCATGTTTTGGTAAGGTTTCCAAATCAACAAATACCCTTCCTATTGATTAGGGCAAAAAAATGGTAAAATATGCCAAAGGTGGATACTTTTCAATGAAAAAAAACATAGTCAAAGTAATTTTTGAAAGCCTATATGGCCTATGGTGGGAATTGAAAAATGGGGGAGCCTTAGGCCATCATTTTGTTGGAAGTGGGGTGGGGGTAGGGTGTCAAAAAAGGGCAATGATAATGCATTCAATGAGACAAAAAGAACAAGAAGATTAAGGAATGGAGGTGTTGCAATTGTTGGTGGGTAGCATTGATGAAAGGTGATGCTCAAGAGTGTGAAACTTAGTTATCCATTACCTGTATCTAGGTAAAGATTTCTTTTTCCTTCTTTTTGTTTTTCAATTGTTCGTTGTTTTTTTCTACTTTTCAATTGTAATATCAATATTTTTTGGTGCCAAAATTTCATGTAGAAGCTTAAAGGTAGTGAAAACATCAAGGTAGCACCTATGAAGCTTGAGGCATCAAGTTTGTGTAGCACTAGGTTTTGAGCATTCTTTGTGAGATCTTGGTGTCATTGCCTTGGAAAGGCTTGTGTTCTTTTTTTGTGTCAATTTTTCAAGTGAAGTAGCACAAGATCGGTGCATTACAAGCTCAAGGTGTGAAACTTGCAAGTTTATTTGCAATTATTGAACAACATTTTGGGTATATAGAGATTGTTTTAGTTTGAGTGGTAATTAATTTTATCTTTTCTGACATTTTTGCAGAACTGGGGTGTTATTTCACCATTGAAGTATGCACATAACTTTGTTGTCAAAATTTACCTTGTACTAGTGTTTTTTTGGATCTCTCTAGGGAAAATTGAATGTCATTCCAAGAACTATGAACTATCATTTTAAAGCATCTAGTTGAAAAGTCGAGAAAGTTGAATTTTTTACAACTTGGAAGGATTTGGGTGGGTTGGTTTAGGGTGGAGCAATAGCAATAGTAAAAGCATTTTGCCCCATAATGTGATTCTACAGGGCATGGCAACATATGAACATTTTTAATTACTTGCAAACCTATAACTTTGCAAGATTGAAATATTTGAGGTTTGTTTGTCGGGTCCCATGTGTATCAACATCTAGGGCAATAGATCTTGCATGCTTGTGAAGTAAAAATTCTTACATTGGAATGTGAGATCAAAAATTCTAATTCAACAAATTAATGTATTTGGTCTTTCCTTTCTAGGGTTTTCTTTGAAAAATAGTCACATTTTAGCACCATTTGTGTGATTCCGACAACATTAGTGTCAACAATCAATTTTGAGCCCTTGATCTAAAGTATGGTTGTTTTTTACATACTTCACTCTTGATTTTGAAGTGGTTTAGGATTTTATCCTTTGTACATGGTTTTTGTTCCAAGCACATCCAATCTTACTACAAAACCCTTGGCACCTTTGGACCCAAATGTTATCACAAAACCTGTGAGTAGGAAACAAAGAAAAAAATTACATAGGGTCAACTAGACATTGGGATGAGCAACATGGACTATGGATGATTTTTACAAAAATATAAACTTGAGTAATGTGGGCCTTGATCCATGCAAGGGTGAATAGATGATTAACATTGTTATAGATGTAGATTTAAAGGAGGTTTTTGGGGAGAGGGATTGAATTAACAGGAAATTATAGCTAAATGGACACTTAACCATTACAAATTGTGATCCACTATTGAACTATATGAGGTTGTTTATGCTTATCCCCCTAACAACAAACATGTTTTAAATTTTTTTGTGAAAGGTTAATTGGCCCAATGCAGGGGTCACCTAATGAATTAGACAAAATATGCATTTAATATCATGCAATTTCAAATGAAAAAGGCTTTTAAGCCTATTCATATTATTGGTAGCAACACTA
>Ga0209611_10002335_pt1 | contig 33247 bp, 15 predicted proteins | sample S1TSphgellanicum_3_FD_187693 | JGI IMG/M metagenome (GOLD analysis project Ga0209611, IMG submission 187693) | Host-associated microbial communities from peat moss isolated from Minnesota, USA - S1T2_Fc - Sphagnum magellanicum MG (SPAdes) (version 2) | ecosystem: Host-associated > Plants > Peat... | reverse complement strand
GGGTTGATTGCATTTAGGTATCATCATAATCAAAGGCAACAAGCAAAGCAGCAGCCAATATTGCTTGCTACACATCAAGTTTGATGAGAGCAATGCATTTATCATCATAATAATCCATGCCAACAAACAGCAGTCAATATTCCTACTTACACATCTATTTGATGAATTGCTGAACTACTTAAGGGTGGGACTATTAATATTGCTGTTGTTAACTTACAAGGTGCAGTGGTGTTTTGTTTTCTTTTTGGGTCTGAAAGCCAACACATTGGCCAAAACCCTTGACACACCCTTTTCATACTTTACATCTCTTCAATAGGATTATCATTTATTTTTTGGAGTTTGTTGGACAAGTGCTGTTTTGGTTTGTTCCTTCATATGATGGGGCTACTCTAATTAATATAGAGAGAGAGAGAGAGAGAGAGTGAAAATAGTAAATACACAAAGGACATGCATGAGCTCATGATTCAGCCATTTGCTCAAGAGAGGAGTTTGTGGGTGGGTTTGACCTGGACATGACTGTGCAGTACCCTTGCTTTGGAGAGCTCTCTCTCTCTCTCTCTCTCTCTCTCTTTCTGTGGGAATTTCTTTTTCTTTTTTTGGGTGGCAAATGCCTTCGCACCCTGAAGCTGTAACCAATCAGCACCAAACTAAGAGCTTCCAAGAGCTGGAAAGGTCCTAAGAAAAGTGTAAGCAATGTACAAGCTGAATACAAATTTTACAAAGCTTGATGGAACATGTCTGTCTCTGTTGATATTTAAATTTGTTTACAGAAAGTCTGAAGTCATTTCCACCAAAATTTTGACTCCCTCCTGCTGCTCCTCCTCCTCCTCCTGCTGCCGCCCTCCTCCTGCTGCACACTTATAGCAATGATTACTGGGGTTTAAGTTTGTCAGATTCAGCTGGCTGGAGTTTGAGATATTCCTAACAAAAGTTGAATGACATTTTTTAACGTTATTATGAGTCTTAATTCGGACACAAGTGGGGGCAATGCACATGTGCAGCTTGTACACCAATGACATCTTTCTCAGAAACAGCCCCAAAAAAAGGGCCTGGTAAAGCAATCTCAAATCAGTCCACAAAACACAAATGCAAACCAGTGTTTTTTTCTTTTGGGTGGGGGGTCAATTTAGTAATGTAGCCAAAATGACAGTGATCCATAGGAAGATTTAGCCAAATTTGGCTACAAGCTACATATGAAAGTAAAAACCTTAAAACATTCCTTCTCTCTATATATATATAGGCCCATTTGGTTACATACTTGAACCATGTATAGCAATCTGGGAAAAACTCCTTTTAAGTTTTGGTCAAATTCTGGCTATTGAAAATCTTTAAAAGCACTTGATTTTAGCACTTTTGGTTTTTAAATATAGTAGCTCTTTGGCTATGTATATATAGCCAGCCAAAAAAAAGGGCTGAGACAAAACACACACAATACAAAACAAACCAACTAACCAACAACCAACCCTTGGGTAACTTTTTCACTAGGCCTATAAAAGCAAATCTAGATTGGCAGGGAGAGCAACCATGTGGGTGAGGAAGGAATGGGGGCGGGAGGGGGGGAGAGGGACTTGGTAGAAGGAAAGTTGGGTGGGATCAATCACAATGAAATGACTTTGACGGCCATTTATTACGCTTTTGGGAAACAAATGAAGTTCCATTAATGAACCTTAGCCCTGCAGGTGATTAGTTTTCGGTGTCTGTTTTGCTGAGTGTAATTTCTTTTCCAGAATATCTTCAGCTGCAAACCAGAAACATACATACAATATAACTTTGCATTATCCGAAACTAATACATCTCAATCAATTTTGTCACCTTGTTTTTCATCTGTCAAAACAGCTCTCAAGCATCTCTCTTCTGATGAGCAAATTATGATCTTTTCGTTGGCTGCAATTTATCTGGAATTTAATACCTCCATGATTTTGTTTACCTCCAAGCACGCATGCAAGCAAGCCATGAAAGAACTCCAAATCAAAGGAAATCTGTGTAGAAGCTCATGAACCATCAAGCCAAATCTTTGGAGTTGAATCACAAGTATGGAAAGAAAACAACCATCTCATTGCATAATGGCTCTGCCATTAATGAACCCAGCAGCATTTAGTTAGCACAATATTTACTGGTGTTATTCCACTAGTAAATCACCTGTTAAAACGAGAAAACTCCAAACAGATCAGATGATGAAAACAATTTGTCAACCAAGTTTTGGAAGCACAGGTTAGTCTGAAACCTTTCAGCTTCATCTAAAACATAAAGTCAGGTTCGTCTCCTTTTGACCGTTGAAACCATTTACCATCATCATCTTCTTAGCAACAACTAAAATCTGGTTTTGCTTCATGTGCGTTACCAACCTAGATGAAACATGTGCTTACAGAAACTAAAGAACCTCATATGTATCATGTCAGCCCAACAGCATTTGGAGTCTGAGAACCATTGCATGCTCAAATCAAGAGTAGAAATCTAATGCATAATGGGGAAATACATTCCTATCAGCATGTATGAAATGTGAGGCAAGAACACTGTTGAGCAAATACCTATGTTGTGAAAGCAACATTTATCTGCACAGAAACTGCCCACCAACGGAAAACTGGAATTGTGTGCATCCTAGACACTGAGTGAACTCATCAGCTTGTCTAGTCCAGCTGGAGGTTCAATGTCTCAAATGTACAAACTGGGATTCAACCAGGAAAAGTAGATCATGTTTCAAACATAGCCAAGCAACAGAACTCCAAATACTTTTTATGGGTTCCTAGTGAACAACAAAACACAGCAGAAATCTTTGACCAGGCTGTAGCCACAGTTTGGACACAGCTCACTATCTACCTGCTCTACTATTTAATACCAAATACTAGTCATGTTTCTCATAGTTTAACCTATTCATGGATTAACCTCTTTCCTGGACAGAGACTTTGACCTCCAGAGTAGCAAGCAAGCCCTTGTCTACATCAAACCTTCAACTCCAAAGTCTTTCTGGCTCAGGACACATGAGTTCCTCAAGTAAACAAACGAAAGAAAGGAGGTGTTCTAAAATCCACAGGACCCAACACCCTCAGAAGTCATCTCCTCGAGAGATGACTTCCTTGCAAGTTGGACGCAAATAAATTGTGTGCTCAGACTGAGACACATAACTTCCCTTCACCTCACACAGTGGAGGGCATGCCTGCATGCAAAACCAAAGGGCTTCCATTAATTAGAACTCCTGAAGGACTTCTCTGACTGCAGGCTTCACCCTATGAAGACAAGTTGTAGAAGTTGGAGAAAACATGTTACAAATGCATGCAGACTGCAATTCACCTGTCCAGTCCTAAACACACACTCAACTAATGCAGTATGTGACCTTGTCTTGCAGGGCAATATGATGGTACTTCAATTCAGTTTGAAGCTCATCATACTGATGAGCTAGCATGAAACCACCATTAAAAGCAAGGGCGAGAGTCTACAAATAGGGTGGCGAACACACCTGGACAACCCCCTGGTCACACAAGTTCTTCAAAGCCATCAGGTATTTTGTCTCTCCAATACGGTCAAGGTAACGCCGACAAAATGCTAGTGTGGAGAAATTCTTATCTATGACTCCAAGCAACTGCTTTGCACGTGGTAGCCTTAGTGGCACATGGCCCACATCAAAATTCTTCATGTAGTGACTGCACTCCAGGTCCTCTCGTATGTACCCTTTCCCTGCCCACACAAGTGCTTCAAGGTATAAACAAGTGGAGTAATCATGCCATACAATAATTAATGTCAAGGCAGGAAACAAAGGAGTGGACACTGTACACTCTGAGAAGAGGTCTCCAGTGTACTGACCAGTAGATCCAAAAGTCTCTATTGCAAAAAACTCGCCTTCCTCCATCTTGGTCTGTTCACCTCCTTTCACAATGGGTACTGATTTACCAGCATGGATCTGGTAGGGACCAATACTGTGGCCATTCAAATTACGGATGCTTTTGACTGTGACCCCACCAATCCAGGAAAGGTTCCACAATCAGCCACCTAATGACTCCAAGCAATGAAAGACGAATACTCTTGCTGTGGATTATGCATGTCTATTAAGTATGCAGGCTGACAAAACAAACCACTCATGAGTCAATTTGCAAACAACATTGATGTCAAAGCCAATGTCAATGTAAACATGAGGAAAGATTCTATAGTCAGACATCAAGCAGCAAGCAGACACATATCACAGGATGTGGCTGAACAAACACCACTTCCTATATATACTGTGCTGAAGGTACCTTGATAAGTTTTGCCACCAATCTCCACTTCATATGACTCCATGGTTTCTTGGATGGCCGCTCCAATGTCACCCAAACGCACATCTATGCCTGCCTCCTGCCACCCTCAATGTGTGTACATCACTATCAGCAGAGTGTTCAGGGGAATTGCACAAATTCCAAAACTCCAATACTAATTCGAAAACCTGGATCAATTATGCTGCATATAGCCATGAAAAAATATATATCCTCATAAACAGTGAATACTTCCAATTTAAGTCAACCAGAGTATAATTAAGAGCCGACCCAATAATAAACTTTGAAGATTTCGGATCTGACAACATATTAGCAAATAGGAAAAAGAGGAAACCCAACCTTAGGAAAGAGTTAATTTCCTAACTCTTTCCAAGAAGAGAGTTAGGAAATAAATTGAAGGGGTGGTTTGAATAACAGCAGTAACATGCAAGTTCAGATACTTTCAAAAGATAAAACTTTCTGTAATATAAAATTGAAGAGTAACTTCTTCAGAGAACTAAAATAAGTTGGGTAGACAGTACCCGAATACCAGTGTAAGTGGCCTCCCGTGAAGCCTCAAGAAGAGGATCATACATTGGGTTGAAAGCCACTGTAAATGCACAGTCTACTATGTGCCCTGCAACAAATGACCACAATACATCCACTTAAACACCAATGTAGTTGTTGACTTCAGTCTTCAAGCTCATACAATGACATCTTCCAAATCCATGTGTTTAAGAAGATGTCATTACTCAAATTTAGCACAGAAGAGACTAAGACATTCTCTGAGGTGCCAACTGTCATATGTGTTCAACACCTTATCTGATAACACACAGTTTCAACCAGCAATGAATACCTGAAGTACACCTATCACCTCTAAAAGAGAGCTGCAGCGTCAATTTGCCAAGACATCAGTAAACAGTGGAAGAGCTAACCTTCAATGTGTGTCCCAAAGTCAAGCTTCATTACATCATCATACTGAAGTACTGTCTTGTCTCCAGAATTGGGAGTCCAATGTGCTGCCACCCTGTTACACCCATGCAGGAACTCCATTCTAAGAGCCCCTTGATTCCATACTGTGATATGCATCAAATTTCTATCTCACCCAAGAAATCAAGACAAATAACCTTGCTATAGGTAAAACACTGAAATGATGGGGATTGACCATAACCCACATGCATGAAAATAAGCTTGTAAGTGACAAAGCACAAAATTTAAGACTTCTTGCTACAGGCCATACTACCACCCAGAGAAATGTCCAAATTCTGTGGATAAAACAGCAGATAAAGCCAGAGTTCGGTTATGACAAAAGTTCTCATGGTCATCACCAAAGTAGAAGTGTAGAAAGATTATTACCAGTTCAAAGAGCAACCTGTGGGAAAGGCAATACCAGCCCTTAGCCCATTTTCTACAATGAGCTTACGAACCATGTTCTCAAGGGTCTCACAAATATCCACCATGGGCAGACCTGGTTTTATATACTTCCGCATGTACTTCCGCACCTGCAGAGCTCCAAAATATTCAGAATCTTCAACGTGACTGAGTTGATTAAGCCAGAGAATATTTTCTTGCATTCTGCATAAACACATACAAGCTGATTACTTTAGGTCAGAAGCATGAGTCTGGGTTTGCGATGGATTGGAACCTGTCGGTGAACTTCAGCAGCCTGGCGCACTTCATTGTACATTGGCTTTTCTAATCTCTCCAGTTCCCGCTTCTCTTCAGATGTTGTTCTCCACAAGTTACTGCCAGTCACAACTTAATTTTACAAACACAGTCCTTTCACAAAGTTGGCAGAAAGTGTTTCACTCTGTACCAGCACATTTTCATCTAATCACTTCTTTTGAATAGCATAGAAACTACGTAAATTAAGAAAGAGAAGAAAGAGAAGCATGCCAGTGACCACTTTCCATGTCCACACATGCAGAAATTGGAACCACAAAAGCTGGTACAATCAAGAGAAAAAACTCAATCAGTAGTTTTTTAAGGTGGTGAAAGTGAGCTTACTCATCCTTGTATTGTTGGATTTCACCTTCTGGAAAGTTGCCTGAAGGGAAAAGGTCAATGACGGGAATGGAAGGTGGATCAGTCTGCTCCAGCACGCCCTTTTTCTTCCTGCAAAATCAAACTCCAGTAGTAAGATCCAAACAATGATGTATGTCGAGCACACAACCATCGCTTCTATAAAACATGACACGCTATTTAAAGAGTAGGTTGACAACAATCACTGTTCCAGAGCTCAGAAAGGATGGTGAAACTCACTTGCTGCTCTTGTTCTTTTTCTTCTTCTTCTTTGTAGCCTCTGTGTACCCATGCATATGAACACAGATGCCAGACCATCCATTAGAATAAGAGAAAAGAAATGCAGCCCTTCATAAGGAACCCATAGCCTAACTATTTCAATCCTAATGTCCCTGCTTCAGCAATTCAGAAGAAACTGACCTGCTGCATCACCAGCACCTTCTGCTTCATCCTCATCATCCTCATCCCCTGCAACAACTTCATTGATCACCACTACAGCTTCATGGACTCCATTTGTAGCAGCCACTGATACTTGTTCAGGTGTTTCTGCTGCAGTTCCCACTCCCCCACCCTTCTTCTTACTCTTTTTCTTCTTCTTTTTAGCATCCACCACCTCCTGCATGCCACATGTTGCTGCAATTAGTCAATGTTTTCTTCTGATACTAAAATGCACATACATACAGATAGGATTGCCATCTAAGAAGCTAGTTTTGCAACTCATAGTAAACTAGGTCGTCTAGCAGCTCATCTAATGGCTGCAACAAGCCTATAAAACTCCAATTGCCGCACTCCTAGAGCTGAACAGAGAACCACATGCATGGTGATTGATTACAAATCTAAATGATAAGATACTTCCACCTAAGCAATCCATATAACATCAGAAACTCAGAAACTGCAATAGCTCTTTGCGAGTGATCAGAACCTGGGAATTCACGGTTACAGCAGCCTAAAACAGTAAATTAAAAAAAATCAGCAGCTTGTAGAAAGAGATGAAAGAAGATAAAACAATCCTACAGAGCAAGACGCCTCTATAAACTACCATATCTTCTCCGTTCTCGAACCCCACAAAACAGCGGCAAAGAAACTGAGCATGAGTAATAAGGAGACAAAACTGCTATACAAAGTTCTAGAAGTGCGTACAACGAATGTACTGCGACAAGAAAAAGAGTTCCAAAAAAAAACCTGGAAATCCTTTCCGCGCTGATGAGTAGAAGAAGGAAAAACGCGAACGAAGAGCAAAAAACCCTAAAGTGAGAGGCTGCATAGAACAGGAAAGAATAAAGAAAAAGGGAAAAAACTTACGGCGTCAATTGCGATCTCCGCTTGCTCCTCTTCTCCGTTCAAGTGCAGAGACTCGAGGGAGGGAGCGACGGTCGTCTCCAAAACGTCTGCCATCGCTCAGTGTTGCAAGAACTACTACTTCTGCCGCGTTCCGTTTCTGGCAGCCGATACTAAACTCGCTCTAGGACTGTTTTTTCTGAAGAAATTTTTTTAGAGAAAATGCTCTTACATGAACACGAGTTCTAGGATTGGTAGAAGAAGATACGAGGCAACGACGAGGCAAGCAAGCAGGCAGGCGGAGCGATGGCGCCCGGGACAGAGCGAAAGGCTAGCGACCTCTGGCGATGGAAGAGATGGGTTCTTCTCTCGGGCACGGCACCAACCCTGTTCCCATATCGGGGACTCTGTGTTATCACGTTACCAACATGGGGCACCAGCCCTGTTCCCATGTCGGGAACTCTATGTTAGCACGTTACCAATATGGGACACCACTCAGTTGGAACATGGGAACTCGTGTTCTCGTGCTCTCACGATTGTCTTGCTAGGAACATTCGTCAGAACGTGTTCAGAATCCAGATTAGTCTTTTTTTAAGGAATTTTTTTGTTTGTAGCCAAAGTGGCGATCATCCATTGGAAGCACTGTTGTTCCCAAATTACTAATTAATTAATTAACTAAGATAGGTTTTTTATTCAAATTCCTTGGTGGAGCCAGAGTGGCTTTTCAAGGGTTTTAAAAAAATTTAAGGGTTTTAAAAGTGTGATTAAAAGTGAGCATCCCCAAGCAAAATTAAAAATTAAAAGTGCTAAAATCATGTCTTTAAAATATTTTCAATAGCCAAAACTCCTCCAAATCATAAGAAAGTGCACCAGATTTCTATACATGGTTCAAGGAGGTAGGGTAAACATGCCCCCCCCACCAAACAGAGCCTGGTAACCAAACACCCCAGCAGGTTAGCCTGAGGTCCATGAATGGCCATTAGTAAAACTATTAACGTTTTTAAATGTTTTTAAGGCTGAATGTTTTGTATTTAAAAAGATTGTACTATTACTTTTAATTATTCACATGGAATATTGATTTAGTGAACGGTTTTGGGGGGCAAGAGTGATTGGTATTTGAAAAAAAATGAACATCTATTAATGGCAAAATTTGCAACCCCCATCATTACCCTCCTCCAAGGGTAAGACTAGGGGACAAAGTTAACACCTTATTATTTCACATAAAGAACTACCCTCCATATCTTACTTTACTACAACTACTCAAGTAAGAAATAAACTCTAGGTCATACTAAGAATAAGGAAGATAAAGGTCTATTGTCCATAACTAAACCTACCCTTTTATAAATGATCTCAACTAAGGAATAAGGTTTGGAACATAAGGAAGGGAGCAATATGAAAAAGGGGAAGAGAACCTAGGAGTATTTACTTCTTTTATTTTATAATACCTTCGACACCTCGAGATATAACCTAGGGGGTTTGCAAACCTTTCTACCACCACTGTCCCTCCTTCCTCATGCTTGCTTGTTTTTTGGTGGCTTTGCCTACCATTTGTGACCCTTGAAAAGTCTCTCTTCGACTTTGCGCTTCCTACAACCAATTGTTTTCCCTCTGAGCTTTTGTTTGCTACCTACAATAGTGCCTTCTAACTTGCAGGGAATAACATATTGGTCTCTTCTTCTTTTTATTCCCACCACCAAGGACTAGCTACTACCTTCCTAGGGCAACAAGTAACTTAGTGCTCCAAAGGTTACCCAATGTCAACCCTCTTACTCTTTGTCCTAGAAAAATATAGAGATACCAACTCCAAGAAATATATTACTTTCATCACATACACTACTTTATCTTCCACACTTAGTATAATAATAATCCAACACAAGAAGTTCGAGTCCTTTAACCATTTTCCATTAAAATCACATGCCAAATACAAACATCTTTTTCCATTTTTCCATTTCTCCCATCACCTTTCCAAGGAAAGTTCTCTATATCCCATACAACTTTCTAATATCCCCTCACCCTCTTCCACCTCCTATATCCCCCTTCCCCACATACCACACACAAGGCCCACATTAACCCCTAGAAAATAAAGCCCTTATCTGAATCCCTTTCTATAAATCTCCTAGATGATTGGGTGAATTACCCCCAACCACTCACTAACTCGAACTATCTAATCTCACTAACTTCACCCCTTGCGTAAGGGATAGTAAGTCTACCACTAATAATTAGTAGTCACTAGGAGGTTTATGAAACCAATTAGTCTAAAGATTTCTACCCATTAACAACATCATTATGTATATGATTTGTTTGGTCATGGGAAAATAATAACACAACTTCAAGCACTAAACTGAAAATAAATGAATGGTTAATATTATTGTCAAATATGGAATGTTTGTTTTTTGGTGTCTTTTGAAACAAATCAATGGCAAAACATATGGCACTTCAAAACCAATGTTTGGATTAGGGTTGGTTTCAGAAAAGAAATATTGAAAGTTGCAAAAAAAATTATGGGAGTTTGTCTATCACATTGAAAGGCATGCAACTAATCATAAATATAACTTAAATTTTAACAAAAACATTATGCCCAAAAATCAACAAGACATAAAATCCTTGAGTATTTAAAAAAACTCCATTGATTAGTCATTTAAAGAAAATTCTCTTCTAGATTCCTCATATGCTAAAACATTTCTGATTCCCTCTAAAAAGTTTCAATGCAAAATCAAGTTTACACATAAGTTAAAATCAAAACAATGGTTTAATCTTTGTAATATTTTTTAAATATCTCATCTTTAATAACTAAAGTAGAAAAATAGTTACAACTTTGTTTAGAGTTCTTGGGTTTTAGTGATGTAGTGTTGAAAACTATAGATCTACCAGTGAAAGTAGAAGAAGATAGGTTAAATTTGAAACAAAACAAGTTTGAAGGAGAGTTTGTAAAAACTGAAGCTAAAAATCAAAGTAGAACAAATAGAAGGGGAAGCACAAACTCCACAAATAGTTTTATAAAAACCAAATTTGAAAATCAAAATAGAACATGTAGAATAGCAAATAAATTTGTAGAAATTATATTTAATAATCAAAATTGAACATGTAGAGGAGCAAATAGATTTGCAACCAAATGTGGATATCAAAGTAGAAGAAGGTTCAAAAACATATATCATAGATAAAATCTACAACCAAATATTCAAAAAGTATTTAAACTATCATTGGATTTAATAATCTATAGTCCAAGATGCTAGATCACAAATATTCAAAAGAGCAAGGGATCAAGTTGGTAAGCTAGATAATTCTTATAGATTTCTTTCGACAACGTACACAACAACAAAAGATGTTGATTTGGTTGGGAGGACTTTGCATTTTTTTACATTCTCATGTATTATTTTATACATCTACTAGAACATGCATTAGCCCAATTTTCAAACTTACTACATTTTTTGAATTTTTGGGTTGTGTACAAAAAAAAGAAAAAGGCATCCCTTGATTCGGCTAGAACATACACCACTGAAAACCTAAAGGTTGAGGCTAGGAAAAAGCCAACCATGAACTTAATTGTGCCTTAAAGGTGATGAAGCAGCATGTTGGACCTCCATCAACATACAAAGAGAATTTGTTTCTTGAGCCTACATCAAATAACGAAAGACCATCAATTCAATTCAATTGAACATCTACAACATGTAACATATGATGCACTAAAAACAACAATGGATGTTGTTGAAAGAGGGACACATTAAGGAGCGTTAATAGAACATGGAACATTCTTTTATGTTCACTTTTTAATCACCTACCTAAATGGAAAAACCATATTTAAAAAGTTGGGGCCAAGAGGTGTGCTCACAATAGAAGCTAAAGTGATTAAATGAACCTTAGCTATGTAGGAATGTAGACTATTTTTGAATTTATAGCAATCAAAGATGAAGGTTGTAGAGTTGACACAAACAAGGCCTACACCATTTTGAGATGGGATACTAGGTAATAATTAATGGTATTGGTTCAAACGCAAGCATCTAGAGTTAAACATTCACCAAGCATAAGGATTGGAGGTTTATAGAGCACAAGGATTAACAACTAATACTTGCAAATCTTTCTACACTAACCTGCAATCATTATATAATCAACATAGTTATGTTCTAAATTATGTATGAAATTTAGATGAAATTAAAATTCAAGCTAGGAGACAAATAAGAGCAAGGGTTATGGCTAAAAGAAGGTCAGTTGATGTTTACAATACCATTCCCAAGTCCCAAGAATGGTTGACGATAAATTGTGCAATGATGCAAGGTTTGTTTTGCCAAGGTTCAACATTTTTTAAAGAAAAAGACTATGGGATGATTACATTAAACTTTGGAAATTAGGGACTTGCATGGCAATGTAAAAAAAAGCTTGGTGAAATAATTAATTATAAAAATATAAATTTGCTTCGTAGATTTATTAGCAAGCAGGGAAGAATCCTCCAAGTGTGCTTGTTCCCTCTCCTTTTCCCCCGTTACATTAATGGTAACTTTTGGTTGTTCAAGCAACTACAGAAAATGCCGCTCGCTTCTAACCAAAAAAATAATTCAACATTACACCGAGAGTGGCCTTTAATAACATCTGTTTCTCCCCTTTATCCATAAAGCCAATAAAATGGGAAAAATGAACCCAAAAAAATAGATTTTTTTTTTCATTTTTAATAGTAAAACTTAAATGCAAGCTAATCAATTCTTGATCACAAAAATCTTCTTCCAACCTTATTATTATTATTTTTTCCAATCTAATTTAAGCTTGTGTTGTATGCAAAACGGCCGATTAGGGGCCTAGTTAATGCATTAAACACTCCGCCTGGGCACCTTGTGGTCTTCCCCAAAACTCAACACGATTGAATAGATCTCGGTATAAATTCACTCAAAGATATCTATAGCCATAAAGAAGTGGGATTAGTACAATAATAAGAGGCCTATTTATCCGAAATTTCATTCAAAATAATAAAAATTGATTAATTTAGATGAAATTTATGGATAATTTTTTTTGTTCAAAGAGTTCCTCTCTTTCTTCAAAAAATATGTTCCAGGTGGAGTTTCTTTCACCAATAGACACTTGCTAAATCTAGATGGCCATGGTAGTCATGTTATTTTAGAAGCAATATCACAAGCATAAGAAATGGGTTTAAACATGATCACCTTACCATCCCACACATCACATGTTCTCTAACCATTAAATGTATCATGTTTCAAACCATTCAAAACAACATTTAAAGAGGTTAGAGATGTAGCCATCTTCAAAAACAATCATATGGAACCACATAAAATAACATTGGTTGGGTGGGTAAATCAAGTTTTGAAGCAATCACTAACTAAAAAAACATCAAGTTTTGGATTTAGGGCCACATGCATATGGCCTTTCAATCCCAAAGACATGGATAGCAAAACTCAACCTTCATAAATATACATTGTAGAGCCAATCAATGATCAAGAAATTGAAAACAACACAACATATGATGAAGTTGATCAAAATCAAAATCCAACAGTAGAAATTTTCTTTTTTTAACCAAAAGTTTTCAATTACATGACATTTGCAACTATGTTTCAATTAGGATTTTTTTAATTTTAAAATAAAATTATGGCAATTACTGATTAAGTTAACTTGTTTAGTATGTTGGTATATAGTTGAAAGCATTTTTCAACTAGGTCGTCATTTGCTAAATATTCCTGGCATCGACAATGTCTCTAAGTTGATTTTTTAATTATGTTGATAAACAATGTGAAGCATGTTTAAACTAAGGGGCCATTTTTGAAATATTCATAACATCTAAGGTTCTTTAGTTGGCATGTAATCAAGACATTGAATAGTGTTCAATTATTTTGGATGATAAAAATGTACTAGAGGATGGATGAAATGTAATCTTGTTTGCAACTATTTATTCCAACTAGGTTAAACAACTAGTAAGCAACTTTAATTTTATTAATCTAATATTTTAAAATTATTTAAAACTATGATAAAAACTCATTAAACACGAATGCACCCTATGTCATTGGCCCAAGTTTGAATGCATTCAATTGAATTTTCCTTCCAACCCTTTTTTGCAATTTGTTTGAATTTCCAACAATAATATCCATCCAAAGATCAGTAATATTGTTCACATTTTAGGTCTCAAAATTACAAAATCAACTTTATTAAATCAAACTTGGTGAGGGCTACCTAAGTAGGTAAGTCAATAGGTAGGTAAGTAGGTTCTACCTTCCTAGGCTAAATACCTATTCATATAGGTAGGTAATTAGGTAGGTAAATACATAAGTCAACCTAGGTGGATAGATCAAACTAAGTACCTACCTACCTAAGTAGATAAGTAGGTTGGAAAGATAAATACTTTATAGTTGTTCATAATTTGTTTTTTTGTTTTCGGTTAAGCTCTTTTATTAGCTCATCCCATGTGCACATATTTCTTAATGAGAAATTTGATGACCACACCCTTTTGTTTCTATAATGTTAAAAATAGGAATGTGGAACAAACAATATGCAATAAGTTTTGAAGTTAAAACTTCCTCACAAAGTAAATTGTAATTCCAAAAAAAAATTCATGCCTTATTTTTTTTGGTTTTTAGATTTATAAACAATTCAAGTAAATGGTTCATTAAATAATTAGATAATAATTTGATTAATAATGATTAAATTTATAGATATTTAAACTATAAACTATACACTACAAATGTTTAATATTCATTATCAATTACTTAAATAAATAATAGTTTTTTGATATTTAACAAACTAGCTATCTAATTACTTACAAGTTATTATTACATAACTCATAAATAATTAATATTAATTTATTACTTTTTAAGTTCTGATCGAATTATATATAATAAATTAATGTAAAATTAATTTAATGATTATATTTTCAAATATTTATTTTCAAATTATAAATAATGAACTTACAATTACTATTAGAAAGTAAATTCTTACATGAATTTTTAAAATTTTAATATTCAAGTAATTTTTTTCTCTTGGTAATTATTAACTATAAATACAATAATTTCCTAAACATCACATTCATTTTCATCATTACTTTAAAATAACTATTAAATATTTATCATAGATGATTAATTATAAATTTTAAAAAAATTCTGTAATAATTTTTAAAAGTAAGAAAATTATTTTAACTATAATTTTAAATTTTATTATTTTTCCAAAATTTTAATTCAGGTTTAAAGTTATAAATTACAAATTACACGCAATTACGTTCAATTAAAAAATAATTATAAAAATACTAATTATTTTTTATCTAAAGTAATTACAACAATTTTAAATTAATGTAACATTATTTACATTAAGTTATTTATTTTAATATAATTTTTTTAATAATATAATATATAGATATATATTATAACAATAATTATTTAAAGTAACTTATAATTAATAAACATAATCATTTATAATTATTTATAAAAGTGATTTATTATGGATAACAATAGTAGAAAACCCCTTAAAATTCCATCAATAATTTTTTGAATTAAAATAAAATTTTGAGATTCCAAAATAATAATTTAAAATTCAAATATCAATTTTAGGTCAATTTTTTAAATTTTAAATAAAAATTTCAGAATTGAAATGTCAACTTTCAGATTCAAATAATAATATTCAAAATTAGAATGTCCATTTTAAGACTCAATTAATAATTTTCTGAATTGAAATCTTAATTTTGAGAATCCAAAATAATAATTTGGAATTCAAGTTTCAACTTTTAAATCAAATAATTTCTTAAAATTTAAATTTAAAACTTCAGAATTCAAATATCAAATTTCAAGTTCAAATAAAAATATTTGAAATCAAAATGTCGATTTTCAAACTCAATTAATTTTTTTGAATTGAAATACTAATTTTGAGAATCAAAAATAATAATTTAAAATTAAAATATCAAATTTTAGATCAAACAAGCTTTTTGAATTTAAATTTAAAAAATTCAGAATTGAAATGTCCATTTTTAGGCTTAACTAATAATGTCCAGACTTTAATTATGAACTTTGAGAATCCAAAATAATAATTCGGACTTGAAATTTCAAGGTTCAAATCAAATGATTATTTAAATTTAAATGGAAAATTTTCAAAGTTGAAATATAAATTTCTAGATTCAAATAAAATTATTCAAAATTAAAATGTCCATTTTGATAATCAATTAATAATTTTCTAAATTGAAATACTAATGTTTGGATTCAAAAATAATAATTTAGAATTCAAATGTCAAATTTTAGATCAAATAAGCTTTTTGAATTTAAATAGAAAAATTCAAATTCAAATAATGTTTTAAACAATTGAAATAACAACTTTCAAATTTGAATAACAAATTTCAAAGTTCAAATATTAATTTTGAGATTCATTACATGAACTATATATATAATATATTTTAATACATACATTAAAATACAACCCTATGTCATGGTAGAATATTTTCAAGATGCAACTAATTTGGTGACTATTGTGACTAATGGGATGTATCAACCTATTAATGGATGAAAATAACATAAAATCGACCTAACCAATAGGATGAAGTTTCCAATAGTTATAACATAGTTGTGAAACTAACTAAAATAATTGAAATTTGGTCTTGTAGTTGCAGATATTCCCAAATCTAGTCGCAAATTACTATAATCGCATGTAATCATAAATGGAATGGTTACATTTTGACTGATTTCTACTAATAAAACATTTAAAACCAAATTGGTGCACATTTATTCATTGAGAACTTTTTGATGATAAGTTTCGTAACATAATTTAAGATATCGTGGCTTGGGAAATATCATTATGATAAAACAAAACAAACTACCTTCCTTCATAAATAGATAAAGTAACATGTGTTATTAGCCCCAAGTGTGAACACACTCAATTCATTTTCCCTTCTAAACCCAATTTTTTGTAATTTGTTTGAATTTTCAACAAAATTCATTCAAAATTTAATATTTCCAACACTTTAAATATGAAAATTATGAAATAAATTTTATTAAATCTAACTCAACAACTACTTTCCAACAACACCAAGTAGACCTTTGGATTTGAATAATTTTTTTAATTTATGATTTTTATTTTAAAAATGCTTCAATAATCAATAATCTTTGCATTGTAGTTCCAAAAATTCTCAACCCAAATCAATGCACCCCTATTCATTGTTAGGTTTCCAAAATATCAATAGCATTATATGAAGCAATTTGATTTGGGAAATTTCAACATGATAAAATAAAACAAAACAAACATTACACTAGAAATGTCATTTTCCATGACTAAATCCATGACTAGATATGTAGTAATATGAAAACAAATGATTAAATGACCGCATACCTGATAAGGACTTGTCACTTGTTACCACCTGTCATAGGCATGTTCATAATTGCAAATGCCATACCATGACCAACCATGATTTTAGTAGTTTATAGCACATGACAAAGTGTTTTGAGAAGATGACTATAGACATTTAGGACAATAGTTGTAATCATTTGAACATATAACTATAGTGATGACAAGCATCAATTGCATTTGAACTATTGGATGGGGAGTTAAATTATTATTATTATTCATATTACACCATTGGTGTGATGCCACGTGTAATTTCATGAAATTTATACATGTGGGACCACTGAAAATGAAATTATGGGTTCCTACATGTCTCAATCTGATTTAATTTAAATTAATAATATCAAATATATGTATTTAAATCAACATATGCACAACTAATCAATATTCAACATGTGGAATGAAAAATTATTCATAATATTCCACATGGATTTTCAAGTGGATGGAAACTATAGTAGCCAATGGAGTGAAAACACATGGCATCATGTGGCCAATTAACAAATGCCATGTGGATAAAGGATTAAAGTTTACGTAACTTAAACTAACACATGTCAATCAATTAAAGTTTAGGGTTTAAAAATTAGGGTTTTGACTATAGGGTTTAAAGTTAAGGTTTTGAAAATTAGGGTTTTGAAATTAAGACTTAGATTTAGGGTTTGAAAATTAGGGCTTAAATTTAAGGTTTCAAACTAAAGTTTGGGAATTAAGGTTAAAAAAACTAGGTTGGAATTTGTGGTTTAGAATAATGAACTTTGGCCTAGGTTTTAAGTTTTGGGTTGAAATAAAATATTAGATTTTTGGTAATTCCACCCACTAAATGGTAGAAAAATATTTCTTGATTTAAACCTATTAAATTCAACGAAACTTAAAAGTATCAAACTTGCCAAATAAGAATGACATAATTTCACAAGAATTCCAAGATTAATGCACAAAAAACTTATACAATTGCCATTGCATGGTTTAGAAGGTTACATTCACTACTACAAAATGTGGGTGCAGTTCACTAGTCCTTGTTCATTAAACTAGTGAATTCATTATTTTCCAACTAGTCCATGTTTATTAAGACCAGTGAATTCATTTAAAATCTAATGAAATCACTTAGCATAGAGGGCCACCTTTTGTTGTAGTGATTATACTTGCTTGCAGCATGTGCAACTTTCACATATTGTTTGAAAAGTTAGAAGCTTTCAAGTCTTTTCACCTCTTCTACATTTAAACAATAGACTATATACCCAACTTACTTTGTTTAATCAACTTCAACCCAACATTCCAAGCTTTAAGGCACCTAATTAGTACCATGTGCATGACATATACAAATCCTGATGAATTTAGAAGACCAAAAAACAATAGTCCCAAGTTTTTCCTTTGGTTGTGATGCACCAAGATCCATCATCTGATGTATAAAAAGTTCAATGGCTTTAGGTGTAAAGATCTCCTCTATCATCACAACCACATCTTCTGTAGGCATGGTTTTCTTGTTAATTATGGAACTTAGAAGCCCAATGATTTGGCATGTTGTAGCTTTGCACTTTTTATGGGGCCTACAAGTGTAGTTTACATGCCCAAACAAAGTTGCACATGTGTCCATCAATGTCAAATGAATTAGTTCAAGGTTGCCTAAGGAATACCATACTAAGGCTTAAAGGATTTGAATATTTGCATCTTGGAAAATTGACTAAGTAAAACATAATTTAAATTAAATCTATCTTATAGATAAGATGAAAATATGTGACTTGAAATGGGGTTGGTTTGACCTAGCTGAAATAAACATTTGTTGGCTTATGTTGTGCATTGGAATTAGTAGTAATTTGATGATCCAAGGTGCCAATGACACCTGTAGAGTTATTGCCCAACTATCCACCCACACCTCCAAAAAACATCATTATTTAGTTTCTAGAAAAATATTTTTACATTCATTCACCGAAACCAAAACCCACATTTGTAGTTTTATTAGGTGTGTAAGCCTAAGTATTTACCATTAAGCTACATAAAATTATTGAAATTGCATCTAGGTACTGGAAGAATCACACAATATGCATATAATATAAATTACGAATACCTAAATTTCAAATAGATTCTAAAATATTAGTGTACCAGTTGTTTCCTTTCATTTTTGTAGGCAGTTTTTTGGCTTTGTACCTATACGTACTCAATGAAAGTTCTAAACATGTCAGATTCAGAAAGCACAACTTCAATGGCTACTTGTGCATTAACTCATTGGAGAACAAATTCCCTTCTACAACACACTAAACTTTTTAGCTAGTGTTGCACTGATAGCATCATGTTCAAACATGCCCATCTCCATAGTGAATGTTGCAACTTCATCTACCTTTCAATCTATCCCTACTCCCCAAATAACTACCCCCTCCACCTTACTAGCAAGTTTTGCCAACATGCCTTTGTTAGTGTCTTGCATTCAATAGGAAGTTCAATGTTAAACTTATAATATTAAAACTATGCAAGACTACTTATTACCTTTGGTGAATTGGAGTACATACTTTGGTACCATAGTGATAACCCCAAAATCTTTTGTAACATTAATAAAATCTCCATGCTTAGACCACTTCGTATAAATGTAATTGCTAGTTCAATCTACCCCCTATTTATCAAGGTGCAATTGATTAAACCAAATACCTTAAACAAATATGGGACAAACCCAATCATCTTCATATTGATCTACATACTATTAATAATATACTAACACCATCAAAATGACCTACAGTCCAATGTGTGTAAGGTTTATTCTTGCTAATCCTTTATGCCTTGATGGGTTTAATTGACAAGTCAGGTTTGAAAAATAATTTATTCAGCATAATCATTAAAGTTTTTACCATTGAGATGTTGTTCCTTACAAGGCGAAGATCTGCAATGCCTACACTATGAGTTTCTTCTAGTGTTGGGTGTTGTCCAAGGATTTGCATCTAGTCTTCAAAAGCCCAAACAAGTTCAAAACAATTTGAAACCTATATATGCATTAGTAAATCATGATGTTTTTTAATATGTAAATAAAACATGGCAATATTTACAAAGATTAAGTCAAGTTCAATGGGCATTTACATAGTGCGCATTTTGCCACATTGGTCCACCACAACCAATTTTGTTAACATTTTGCACACGCCCCAACATTGACAAATGCCTTTGCTTTGTAGCAAAACTTAATTCAATCTAGTTTTTAATTAATACCTCCCATTTTTCCTTTGTGCACTTCTTGGGCCTTGGACCACCTACCCAAATTAAAATCAAGCCCAATTCATTTTAATGATGATTATAGGGGATAAAAAGGTTAGTTTTCAAGTTACTAGTCTATTAATAATCAATGTCAACACACAATAATTGGATTAGCTAATAGGGTGTGTAGATTTGTAATAGAATTGGCAAATGTTCATCATGAACCTCTATACCTGCATTATAAATCTTAAGCTAATATACCCGTCATGTTTTCAAGATTCTACCAACTATCACCTACATGTGCTCAAAGTTCATACCTGGTTGACTATAATCAAACTATTTTTCCAATTTCTCCTTCACATCAATCAACTTTTCTAGCAGTCGACATTCTATAAGTTTAATCACATTTAACAAATGGAAGGAGTGGGTTTTCAATGCCATAATCCATTGATTTCAACTTGGGATTATTGGGATCCCTTCGAAATTTACCATAATCATTGGTTTAAGTGTAGTTCGCCGCAAACCATTGCCTTGCTTCTTTTTTTTGCTTTGCTTTGCAAGGGTTTTATTTTGCTTACAAGTATTGCATTGTTGTGTAACTTTTTCAATTTAACAACTCATAATCCAACAATCTCTTTCTCTAACTTGAACCCTACTAGGGAGGCCTCTTATCTTCCATAATTGTTGGCCTCAAAAGGAATTCCCTTGATCGAGGAGGGGAAAACACCTTGAACAAGGAGGAGAATACTACCTCCTTGAGTGATGAGAGCTATGTCCCTTCTGGCCTACAGGATAGTATTATTCCTTATACCCTCTACCACCTAGTAGAAGATAAAAGGGTTCAACCCATTCATCACTGCCAATACATACATCTCAATTTGCATATGATTCATATCAATCATTTGGTGGATATTATTGGTACGAATGGTATTGATCCTGAAAATCAGCTGTAGTTTGACACATCCTTCATGGGCACATGTAATCAAACCCGAGTTAGGTTGTTGACTTTTATTATTCTTGCAGTTAAGGGCATCCTAGGTGACACAACGTGTGCTCATTTTTTTGCACCTTGAAATCACACCCCAATGTATCAATAATAAAAGAAAAACACATATTTTCAATTGATTTCTTCAACTAAATTATAATCACAAACAACATTTGCGACTAAAATCCCTTTAGTTACCTTGGATAAATCGCATGTGATATTAGTTGCAAATGACAAAAGGTATTGGATGAACGAAAAAATCAACAACTACAAGTTCATCTTTTGATTTCATTATATACGTATTGTCACATGCAACTAAAACATGAATATTTTGGTTAATATTGAAGGCAAGTGATGTGTCGCCACATGTCCCAATATTTAATTATTTAAAATTAGAATTATTATTATTATCTTGAAATAATCTAAGATGTTCAATTCACATGTTTGGATTATCTATATTATGACACGTGGCCCAATGTAAATATGCAATGTGACATTTTAAAATGAATTTAATACAAAATATTAATATTAGGTTGGTACCTAGGTAGGTACACAAGTAGGTCCTACCTTCCTAAGTTAAATACTTATGTAGGTATTTAGGTCAACCTAGGTGGGTAGGTCAAACTAAGCACCTACTTAACTAAGTAGATAAGTGGGTTGGGGAGGTAGGTAATTTAAAATTGTGCATAATTTTTCTTTTTGTTTTGGGTTAAACCTTTTGAATGATTCATCCCATGTGCACACATTTTTTAATGTGAAATTGGATGACCACACCCCCTTGTTTATTTAGTGTTCAAACTAGGAATGGAGAATAAACAATATGGGATAAGTTTTGAAATTGCAACTTCAAAACTTTTTTCATGCCTTTTCTTTTTAAATTTTAGATTTCTAAACAATTAAAGTACATGGCTCACTAGATAATTAAATTATCATTTAATTAATAATGATTAAATTAACATATATTTAAAATATAAACTATACACTACAAATATAAGTATTCATTAGCAACTATTTAAATAATTAATACCTCATTAACATTTAACTAACCACCTATCTAATTACTCACAACTTGTTAATACATAATTCATTGATAAATAAATAACTTAAATATTTACAAATATTTCTTGTAATAGTTCATGTAAAAATAATTTAATTATTATACTTAAAATAAATATTTTAAATAAATATTTACAAATTAAACATAACGAACTAATAATTGATATTAGATAAAAAAATTCTGACACAAATTATTTATTTTTAAAATAAAATTAAACTAACTACTATAATTATTTTATAATTATATTCATCATTTTAAAAATTGCTATAGGTCAAAAATAAAAAACATTCCATTGGTAATTAATAACTAAAAATACAATAATATGCTAAACATTTATTAATTTTTTAAATCATTGTAATATTACTATAAAAATATTTATCATAGATAAGTACTTTCAGATTTTTTTATTAAAAATGTTTACTGTATAATAATTCCTACAACTATAATCATTACAATAATTATCTTTAACTACATTATAATTTTTCCATAAATTTAATTCAGATTTAAGGTTATACATTGCAGATTGTGAATAATTATGTTCAATTAGAAAATAATTATGAACTCACTATAATTAATTAATATCTGAAATAATTACAATGATTTTAAATTAATAACAATAATTGATTTATTTCATTGTATTAATATAAATGATATAATATAAAAACTTATGTTGTAACACTAACTATTTAATGTCACTTATAATTAATAAATCTAATTATTCGTAATTATTTATAAAACTGATATATTATGAACAAATAGTTACAATAAATAAATATTTCAATTTATTATATTAAAATCCATGTAGTTATGGTCATAACATTAATTATTTTAATTAAATTATGATTATTCTAGAAAATTAAAGAAGAACTAAATTTAAAAATTAAAAATTATAGATTATAACCCAAAAAATTAATTATAAATTAATTATTCAAGTATTTTAATTCTAATTTACAAATAAATTAAATAATTACAATGATTTTATGACACTATAAATAATAATAATAATTAAAAATTTTGTGCTTTTATATTAAAATTTTACTGTAAATAAGTAAATAATGAGTAATACATACAATTATTTATATATATATATACAATATGTATAGCAACTTTGTTCATTATTTTAAGATTATTATAAAATTTTGAAATAAAAATCTTAATTATGGGATATAACTTGTCAATTAGGATGCAAAATTTTATAATAATTATTTAACAAATTTGTAAATAAAATAATTTTTTTTAATGATTGGGAACTATCATTTTAATTAATGTGAAAATTAGTGTTGTAATATTATTTATAAATATTATTTAATATTTAATATTTTATATATTTTATTATAAAATTTCCATAAATATATTAGAAACTTTTATGACATAATAAAAATTATTTATTGTAAATAAGTAATTAAATATTCTAGTATACTAGAATGTAATTTTTATAATTATAGAATTTTAATTAATTAATTTAATTATGTGGCAATATTTTAATTTTTAAAATATTAAAAATAAAAATATGAATAACTAAGCTGAATGATAAATTATGTGTATAAGTAATTTAGTTAATTTATTTTATAATAATTTTATATAAATTACAATAATTTTATTTTTATTAAAAACATAAAAATATTTTATGTAATGTTTTATGTTAAAATATATTTTAATTTATTTGAAATTATAAGTAATTTAATGTAATGAAATTTGTATAATTAAAATAATCATATCAATGACTTTAATTACAATAAAATTATATTAAGTTTAAGCATAAATCAAATAATTAATATAATTGATGTATATAGACATATGTTGATTGTGACTAAACATCACTTCGCTTGCGATTCATGGGACTTTAAATGGTTATTTTTTGATGATAAATCCAACCCATACATAAATGTAAACCAATTTAGTCACAAATTAGTTGCAAGCTAGTTATAGGTGACTCAGTTGATGTTAGCATGATGTCACAATAGTTGCAAAGGACAAAAGTTCAATTGTGAAACTAGATAGTCATAAGTAGTTGTAAATGCATTAATCACATATTAGTTTTTTTTTCTAGTGCAAGTAGGTATAACAAATGGCCCTTATGGGACATTAAATCGTCTCTGAACCAATGACCATCATTAATGAATGACTCAAACATTTCATACTTGTTCCACTTTATTTATGTTTTCATAGCCCAAAAATGAAGTGACTAGTAGCCTTGTGACAAATTTCCATTTGCTAAAAAATCTTATCCAACTTTTAACCTCTTTTCAATGAATGGAAACTGAAAAATGGAAATAAAAATGGGTAGTTTTACATAGGCAAATTTATAAAATCTGAAAATGGTGACATAAGATCTCCTATTGTATACCATACTAGATACCATTACAAAACCAACATTCGACCATAATAATGAAAACCTTAATCTAAAATGCAAGAGCATGCACTAATTTACAATTTGAGATTCAAGAAGTTCCAACAAATGGGAAATCTTACTTGTGTTGACATTTTACTTTTGAGTGGATACTTGCCCACATCTTGCCAATGTTTCGATGTAGAAAGGATAATGTCCTCAACACTATCACCAATCCCTTCATCGACAAGGAAGGGGCACAATTCTTCAAAAGGTTCATCATCAAAGCCTAAATAATCATCTTCCATGAATTCCAAGCCTTTTATGTTGTCCACATTAGCCATATTTGGAGTGTGGGTGAAAGTTGCAATTTAGTGGCTACGACAAAAAGGTCATGTAGACCTTGGTGCAACAACTCTCTTTTTTGGCTAAGTTGTTGTAGCTAGGTTATAATGTTCCTTCAAGTTTCATAACAACCACTTTAATAGCTCCAAGATTTTCATTTGAAATCAAAGACTTTGTAAACATTTGAAAACAATTAACAGTACTTGAAAACAATGTTGTCAAGCTATGTATTTAAATGAACCTTAAACCCAAGGCCTAGGGTTTTCATAATATAAGCTAAGATGCATGTTGTACTCCACACTGGATTGTTGGAGAACTTACATGTTGACATTTTGCAAGATTTTTGCAAGTTAGAGCTTGTTGGAGATGATGTTTCTATGTTGTAACTCCTCATATGGATTTGGAAATGGCATAACTAGTTGGTCGGTAGAGTTGTTAATGAACACCATAAACCTTCAAGGTTGCACACTTGAAGTTGCAAATCATTACTAAAAAAACTTATTACATTGCCAAATCTCCAAAGGCCTCAAAAATTAAACTTGGAACAACTTGCAAAAGAACTGGTATGTGTATATCCATAAATGCAAAAAAAGATTGCAGCAAAAGAATTCAACAAAGTGTTGGAACAAGAACTTGGCGGATTTGCACAATGGAAACATATTTTTGAACTCCAAAGCAAAACAACTTCATGTTGCAAGAAAATCAACAAATGAGATTATACTAACCAATGGAATGATAGGCGCACAAATCAACTAAGGGTCAATCAATGTAAATCACCTTGTGGGAACATTTGAACTCTATCCAATGTCATATTCACATGTGGATCACATATTCCAAGTTTGGAGTCTCAACTCAAATGTCCTTGGCTTATTTTTCCATTTTTATTACATAGCTTAAGTTGTGATCATTCATAAGATAATTTAGCCAAATTTTGACTATAAACAAGAAATTAAAATATAAAAATTTATCCATACTTCACATTTTTGGCTCCATGTTATAACCAAAATTTAAAATATGGCTATTTTATAGCAAAAAATTCAAGTTTTTTTTGTTGAAAATATGGTTGCTAGAAAAAATTGGAGACAACTTATAACATCATGCAAAGGACCTTCAAGGACCCTCTAAAGAACATATACAAAATTTGAGATTATTTCGATCCAACAAGCAATACCCAATATTTGTTTAAAACTTTTTTTCAATCCAGTGCTTGTGCAACTTTTGTCAAGAGCTTTTCCAAGGTTCTAATCAAATCCAATGACATATTCTTTGTGTCATCATGCGTAGAGATTAAATTTGCCCCAACTAATAAGGAGCTAGAACTAGCTACACTATTATGAAAGGATCTAGAATAAGCCATAACTAAAGCTTGGGAGGCATGTGCATTACTATGAAATGACCTTGATGAATTGGGCGCATCTTTAATGGGAGCCAACAAAGTTGAAATAGATGGTGCACGATCATTCAACATTTTTTCCAGAAATGAAACAACACAATAATCATCACTTATTGAAATGAAAAAATATGACCAGGGAACTTGAATGCCCTAACGCATAAGTGTAACATGGGGGTGAAGTATTATAAGTGGTTCACCTCCCTTATTGAGGTTGCAATTGAAAATAATGCAATCCATGCATTAGATAATATAATATGATTTACTCGTGCTGCTTCAAATGATGGACGCAAACTAGGTTCTGCTAGGCCCAAAATGACCCCTTTTAGAGATTCAAAAAACAAATTCCTTGATTGCAATTATAACAATCACATCTGATGTCATTTAAATGTGCTAAAACACTAAATATACAATCTACATAACCACTCATGTACCACTTGTAATTGACGTAGTACAAACCATGGGTTTGTCCTCATTAATATCCATAAAACTCAAGCATTTTTTTTTCCCCCCATTTATATAGTGAATGTGGACATACATGATAAATTCAACATAGAATATAAACATTTTAACATCTTAAAATTTGATGGTCAAGTGACAATCTTGAACCGAGCCCAAGTTAACGCCTTTCCATCTACCATTTCAATAAATGCAATGCATACCAATGATTGATCTGCTACTGTTGCTTCAAGGGGGTAGTCTTCTTCCAAGTATATGGGTTCTTGAGGATTAACATTGTTCCTAGGACATTGAGCATATTGATAGAGGTGTCATTGATTAGATCTCCATTGGAACAAAGATTCCAAAATGTACTAAGACCTTGGCTATCCATTGTGGTTATGTGGAAATGAAAACATCTCTAGTTGTTTCCTAGCATCATCACTTGCATGTTCACTACATACAATAAACTCTTTCTAAATTAATAATGTGTAAACTAATATTCTCTTTAAACTAATATGCGGGCACAAGCCCGTGGCAGGCCTCATACTTAATCTAATAATTCTCCATAAACTGATATTCAATATTTTTTTCCAGTCCCATAACATTTTATATACTAATACATCATACAAAGAGCTACACGGACCTTGTCCGTCATAGTGGTATGAAAAGTTCCTTTCTGCGACATTGTTCTGCTCTACTTTTAGGGAAAGGGTTTAGACAAGACTAACCAACTAATTGCCCATAGCCCCTTTTATAGAATGAAGGAGGGTATTCTGAGAGTACCCAGAGTGCAACTTTCCACAACCTCACTTTCTGCCAAGATTTCTCCCACTCATGTCATATGATCTTCTATGTGCTTCTTTGATCCTCCACCAAGCTCCACAAGGTTCCGTTACCTTCCCAATGATCCATGACCTTCTACTAACCTCCATGACCTGCCATGCTGCTCTAGTAGGTTCCGGAATGATTTTTGTTACCCCCCATATAATTTGTGTAAACTAATATTTTCCATAAACTAATATCTTCCAGCCGGTCCCAAGGATATTAGTTTAGAGAGAGTTTACTGTACCCAATCACCAACAAACCACTTCCTTGATCAGAGTAACCCTAAATATTTGAAAAATAATTCATTTGAATCAATTTGTCATAATTATCTAAAGACCTTTGAAAATGCAAAACCTACTAACATGCTGGAAATACACCAAGTCATCATTGGATAATCATGGGTCACATGGTTGTTGGATGTTTAAAGGCCTAGTAATGGCTCCCCCATATTGCCCCACAAACTTTTCTAGCACCACCATTCTACTAACTTGCATCCACCAGTACTACTTATGGCTCACCCTAAAGCCACTAGTAGAAAACCCCCTTTTTTTAACCAAAAGTTTTCAATTACATGACATTTGCAACAATGTTTGAACTATATATTTTTAATTTTAAAATTAAATTATGGCAATTACCAATTAAGTTGATTCATTTATTATATTGGTATATAATTGAAAACATTTTCAATTCATGGTCATTTGCCGAATATTCTTGGCATCAACAATGTCTCTAAATTGAACTTCCAACTATGTTGGTAAACAATGTGAAGCATGTTTCAACTAAGGGATCATTTTTGAAATATTCTTAACATTAAAGGTTCTTTAGTTGGCGCACAATCAAGACATTGACTAGTGTTCAATTATTTTGGACGATAAAATGTATGGATGATAAAATGTATTAGAGGATGGATGAAATACGTCTTGTTTGCAACTATCTCTTTCAAATAAGTTAAACAACTAATAGGTAACTTTAATTTTATACATATAATATTGTAATATTTATTTAAAAATTATGATGACATTAAATTACATGTAAATTTTATTTGTATAAATGAATGGTTAGTTTTGTGCATATAAATATTAAATTTTAGTTTCAAAATAATGTTTAATTTTAAAATATATGTATGTTAGTACTAATGTTTATCTTCAACACACATGTAATTTATTATTTCTACGTAGACCACTATAACATATCAAGTAATGATACATAATTAATAATATTGTGCAACTATAATGTTTATTCATTTGTATACACATGATATTTCAATATTTGTGTAAAATTATGATAAAAACTCATTAAACACTAATGTACCATATGTCATTGGCCCAAATTTGAATGCAATCAATTGAATTTTCCTTCCAAACCCCTTTTTGCAATTTGTTTGAATTTCCAACAACAATACATACCCACCGAAAATTCAATAATATTGTTCACATTTAGGTCTCAAAATTATGAAATCAAATTTGGCGAGGGCTTTCCAACAATACCAAGAATGTACCCAAATTCCAATATAGTTTTCAATCTTGGTTTTTCAAAAAATTCAATGAAAAAATGGTTCAATAATCAATAGATTCCACACTGTAGCTCCAAACATTATAAACCAAGTCGTTGCACCCCTATTCATTGAAAACTTTTTGATGGTACGTTCCATAACATAACTTAAAACACTATGGTTTGCGAGATATCATTATGATAGAACAAAACAAACTACCTTCCTTCATGGATAAATAAGGTAACATGTGTTGTTGGCCCCAAATGTGAAAACATTCAACTCATTTTCCCTTCTAAACCCAATTTGTTGTAATTTGTTTAAATTTTCACCAACAAAATTCATTCAAAATTCGATATTTTCCACACTTCAAGTATGAAAATTATGAAATAAATTTCATTAAATCTAACTTAGCAATTACTTTCCAACAACACCAATTACACCTTTGGATTGTAGTAAAAAAAATATTTTATTAATTTTTATTAAGAAAATGGTTCAACAATCAATAACCTTTGCATTGTAACTCCAAAAAATTTCAACCCAAGTTAATGAACCCTTATTCATTGTTAGGTTTTCAAAGATATCAATAGCATTCTATGAAGTAATTTGGTTTGGGAAATTTCAACACAATAAAATAAAACAAAACAAACTATTTACCTTCATTAATACATTATATTATGTGTAAATTATCTTTCTATAAAATGAATGGTTATGTATGATGCAAATATTTTTTGTGCACATAAATAATAAAATTTGATTGAAGGAAATTTAAGGAAATTCCAAAATATAAATTTGTAATAATGTGCACGTTCAATACACCTAATTATTATTTTTATGTAAATTGGATTTTAGTTTACAACACATCAAATAGTGATACATAATTAATATTTTTTGTGGAACTCTAATGTTTATTAATCTTTATAGACATGATATCTCAATATTTGCTTTAAATTGCAATCAAATTTCATTAAACATTAAATGACATTTAAATTTTATTTGTGTAAATGAATGTTTATGTATGATGCAATTTTTTTTTGTGCATCTAAATATTAATTTTAATTTCAAAATTAAATTGAAGGAAATTTTGAAATATGAGTTTGTAATAATGTAAGTTCAATATATGTCATTTTGTTTTTGTGTAAATCAAATGTTAATTTACAACAAATCAAGTAATGAAACATAATTCATAATTTTGTGGAAGTTTAATGTTTATTCATTTTTATACGTATGATGTTTTAATATATATTTTAAGTTACAATAAAGATTCATTAATTATTAAAATACGCATAAATATTTTCTGTATACACGAATGAGAACATTTATGATGAATTTTTTTGTGCATATAAATATTACATTTTAATTTGAAAATAAAATTTAAAGAAAATTTGAAATATAGGACAACTTATACATGCATAATTTATAATTTCTATGTAAATTCAATTTTAGTTTACAACATATCAAGTAAGGATACTTAAATAATATTTTTTTGGAATTTGTTCAATACATGTGTAATTTATTATTTTCCATGTAGATTCAATTTTTGTTTACAACATATCATGTAATGATACATAATTCCTATTTTTTAGAATTTTAACTTCAATTTTAATTTTAAAATTTGCTATTAGTTCCAATAAAATTTTCATTTATTGAAATTCCTTATTTATTTATTTATGAATGATTAAATTATAATAATTAAAAAAATAATTAGTAAATATACTCAATAAAATATCATATAATTTCAATTTTTATTTTTATTTCACATTATTATATTATAAAATATTTTTTCTTATTGAATATTTATTATACTAGGTCATTTAATAGTTCCTAGAAGTTTGATAAAAATACGAATAAAAATAATTAAATAACTAGCTTAATCTAACTACTAACTACAATATTATTATTGATGTTGTTGTTGTTGTAATTGTAGCCAGTTATTAATTATCACAACATTATAATAATTAATTTAATTAAAATATCATCTAAAATTTATTATTGAATAAAAATACTAATCACCATATTATTTATAAAAGATGATCATATGTTTACTTTTGAAATTATATATTATATAATTAAAAATAGTTGATGAATAATTACTATATAAAACTTGTTCAAAGTGAATTTTTTTTAAAAAAATAGTTGAAGAGCTTAAACTTCAAAATCATAATGAACATTTATAAAAAAATCCAAAGCACAACGACCTTCACTTTGAAAGGGCATATCTTGTTCATTTTCCATTGGATTGTAACATTTTTTACAGATTTGGATACATCTGGTGGCGGATTACAAAATTGTTTTAAGTTTCAAAAGGAATAGACCATGGACAATAAAGTTATATTGATCTAATATCGTCAAGTGTTCGGTGATAGGTGTGTTTACCTTAAGTCATAACTAAAATCTTTATCCCATATTGTTTGGTTTTCATTCCATGAATCGAAATTATATAAAGGAATGCACTAAGATTGTTAGAGAACACAATAAACATGAAAATCTAATAACCATTTGGGATGAGCCAATAAAAAAGGTTCAACCAAATGAAATAGGATTTCATTTATTAATTGCCATATGGTTTAGGTCTAGGCCTAACATAGGTGCTTAAATCTAGCCCTAACTTAAGCCTAAACTAAATAGCCTATGTTTAGGTTTAACCTAGGTGCCTAAGTTTAGACCTAACCTATGTTTAGGCACCATGTGGCCTAAACTATTAATGTAGATGTGCCACGCGTCATTTAATTATTTGTTGACCCCAAAATTTGTGAGCATGCCATGTGTCATTTAACTATTAATTGACCCCATATTTTATGAATGTGCCACATGTCACCAAACCACTAGCCAAATGTTCAATTTACATAGTTGCAACATAGTCGAAATGTTCAACTTACATAATGCAATCTAGTTGAAATTGTAATTACATTTTTAGTTGATGTCATGCTTAGTTAGTAAATGAAGTTCATCCATTAGTCGAATGTAGTTGACAACATCCCTCGACTATATTGGTAGATCAATTTTCAACTAAATTGGCAAATAGTGGCTATTGATGTGGTGTTAACATGTGACATACACTTTCGACTATAATTTCACTCTCAACTTGTACTTTTCGACATTATTGGTTAGTAATTGCAAAAAAATTCCCAGGTGCAAAAAAAAAATTCCAACTATATGTGTAGTTTTTGACTTTGTTTATAGTTGAATAGTATTTGAAAACATAGTTGCAAAAGGGGGGGTTTCTACTAGTGAGCATTGCTAACTTGCATCCTTCGGTATTACATTTGGTTCCCCTTAAAATAATGTTGACATGCATCCACCAATATTACTTGTGACTCCCCCTAAAACATTGTTGACCTACATCCACCAATACTACTTGTGGTTCCCCCTAAAACATAATTGACTTGCATCCACCAGTACTACATGTGGCTCCCCCTAAAACGTTACCCATTGCAACCACTTGAATGTTTCCCAACACTAGTTTCAGAATTCCTTTTTCAAGCAAATCCATCATAAGCTCCACATGGCATATCGAATGGGTACATAACTGACTCATAATAACAAAATAACAATAATTGTCAATAGTTGTAACCTATGTTCCTTTACATATAGAGTAATCTTTACTTGATCTCTTGACTCCAAATAATCAAAAATCCACCCACATTTGATTGGCTTCTGGAAACACATATCAACATCAACCATTTCGCTTATCAATTCCACAAACACTCACATGTTATAGTTAGAGACATTTCTTCCTTTTTGAAATAGTAAATGGTTCCTTATGAAACCACCTTCCCAAAATATGACTTCAAATTTCATCTCTTTCATAGACCAATAAAAGTTTACAATATAAATTAAAAAAGGAATGACAAAGAAATCAATACTAGGAAATAAAACCTTTGACACAACTTGAATTACCAAAACAAAACCTGCAAATGTTCAAGATATAAAAAATGGTGTTGTAACAACATCCAAGCTAACATTGTATGTTTCTTTGGATCTATTAACAACCACCTTTGATTTAAAATTTAATGTAGAAGCTAGCTTGGGCTAACCAATGCAAATTGTAATAGTGCAACATTTTTTAGGCCTATAAACATGATCAACATGGGTTTAATCTTCAACCTTTGATATCCAATTGTTGCCTTCTTCTCCATCTTCCCCACCATCAAATGTTAATTCATCTTCCCCCTATCACCTTCTCCTTATTTATTTTCCCCACCTTTTGAATCTATTTCAAGGTGCAAGCAAGGTAAAATAAATAGCTCACTACTCCTTGTCAAAAAAATTACATGTAGCCATGAAAAAGTTTTAATGTATTGAAAGTAATTTTTTTTGTACAATAATTAACATGACGATAATCTTTCATTTTATGTTTAAAATGTTGAAAAACCCATCTTGAAATTA
>Ga0209611_10002333_pt1 | contig 33269 bp, 29 predicted proteins | sample S1TSphgellanicum_3_FD_187693 | JGI IMG/M metagenome (GOLD analysis project Ga0209611, IMG submission 187693) | Host-associated microbial communities from peat moss isolated from Minnesota, USA - S1T2_Fc - Sphagnum magellanicum MG (SPAdes) (version 2) | ecosystem: Host-associated > Plants > Peat... | reverse complement strand
AACAAGCTTATTAGATTGCTTTCCTTGATTTCAAATACGAACCCCCAAGTTTCGTGTCTATGGAAATTGGAACCAATAGTAGAGTACCAGTAACGCCATCTATGGTACAACCTATTATGAAACTAGTTAATCCATTAAAAGGTGGAACAAGTTTATAAATCATATCCTTACCTATTCAGACCTTTATTATATCTGTTCTAGTAACCATTGTTGTTAGTCAACATGTGGAAGGTAGTGAAAGACCTGACAAGAAATAGGATGAACCTATTAATCCTTCATATATTATATTGGACAATAGATTAGAATCTTTGGAATAATTATTTATTAGTGTACCTTTGACCGCACACCAAATAGGTATAGGTCAAGAGGTTACATTGATATCAAATACCCTGCATGCCTCAAAGGTATACACAACACTCATAATGGCCTTTGAAGACACACATGATCAATAGAAGACTATAACACCAACCGGTCTTCAAATCTTGAATCAAGTTGAACTTGTGGAGGAAGCAAGTGCTGAACCTATTGAAAAAGTCATCAATCAAACAATTACAAAAGGCTAAATCTAACTTAGACCTTTGTGCTAACATTTCAAGGACAAAATGTAGATTTCAAAGGGGATAATGTTACCTAGATTTGGTAACATGTGACTTAATAGGTTGATAATATAAGAAGGTTATTAAACCTAACAAATGTCATAACTTGTTTTTAAAACTAACTTGTAGTATTAACCTAACTAGTTATTAAACCTGGTAGGTAATGATTGGGTTAAAAAAATACGTTGATAGGTTAGTCAACCGGTAATATGTAGAATCTATACTTGACAAATTGGTAGTTGGATAGGTAGTTAGGCAGGGTGTATTTTTTTTGAAATTTTGGACTATGAGTCTAAGTATTGGCTAATGATTGTTTATAATGGTCAGTTATGATTATTTTATTTTGAATTGGCTAGTATAAGACTAGGAGGATAGACCTGTCGAGGGACTTTTGATCTCATTCATGATTATGTGTTTCCATTTTTGAATTATGGAACATGGATCATTCTTCTTTCAGCCTATTTCCTTCAAGTTTGAACAATTTGTGTACATGTTAATTTAAAATTTGTAGTAGTTTGAGTTTTATTTTGTGTGTTATATGTACCTATTGCTGCTTTAGGAACTTGTTGCTAAAGAAATTTAGAGGTGAATTAACCTTAATGGGAATAGAAAAACCCCATTAACACCATATTATGGCATATTTTTTGAATTCACATATGAAGTTTTTACTTTATGAGGACAAGAATATGTTATTGGTTCAAAAGTCCACCATGAATCCTCTTCTATCATAAGAATTCACTCATAATATCTAATTTGATTCCAAATAAAATGGATAACATGCATAACTAAAAAAATTGACAATGTGAATGTGGAATATGGTTTTTTACATTTTAAATTCATCTACAATCCATAAAAACCATAATTGTGACAATCCAAATAGTCCCTTTCATTGTGTTTTCACCTTTATGTTATGTTTCTCCAAAATACCTTTAAATAAAAGGTTTCTTTAGAATACCTAGGCTAGGTATGCTTGGTAGGTAGTTAAATTAGGCTACTTGGGTCCATTCATGATTGGGGTTATAAAAAAGAATGTAATTTTAAAGAAGAATTCCAAAGTCTTACTTTGGATTTTTGTTTTACTAAAATGATAACAATTGTAGTGAATTGTTGTATGTCATTAGATAAAGTGATTTATTTTTTAATTAATAAAAATATTTAAAAATAGTTTGGATACATCATACTATATAAATGTCTTTTTGAGTCCCTTAGATTAATTGTATCAATTATTTTCTAATTCATTTCATTAAAATAAAAAATACTAAAAAATAAAATAAAATCATGTAATTGATTTGAAAAATTATGTATAAAAAATTTAACATGTTTTCCTTTATGCAAATAGATGTTGATTGGATGAATTTGATGTAAATACAAAATCATATCAAAAGTTCAAAGGCTTGACATTTTGAACCAAAAGACTACAAGGGAAATGATTCCTTTTAAAAATCATTTGGCTAATTTTTTATATTCATTAAGTTAAAAATTTCTAGCTCCATTTGTAACATGGACATGTTTGATTATCCATAGAAGCCCATTTTGGCATTTTTAACATTTGTGCTTCTAGACCAAAATATTGATGCATAAGTATGTATGCATGTGAAAAATCACAATCACCATATGAATTACCTTAGTTTTGACCATTCAATTTTTTTCACTAAAATTTGTTCCACATAAATAATATTTGTAAAAACTAACCTTAAAAAGAATCCTAGCTTGTTTTTATTTTTTTATTTTGAACCCCAACCATAAATGAACCCACCTACTTGCTTAGATAAGATACATACATGAGTTACATAAGCTACATAATGTAAATTAGTTACCTATCTATTTCTGACCTTCCTATCTACCTAGGCTACCTACTTACATGTGGTAAGTTACTTACTTACCTATGATAAACTTTATGTACGTATATGTAAGTAAACTTACAAAGAATTTTTAAAAATTCATTTATGACATGAATTAACAAAAGACCACATCTTACAAAAGTGTGGTTCATTTGTTAAGCACTTGACTTTTCATGTCATAGAGGTGATGAATTTAAATTTACATATTTGCAACTTAAGCTAGGTTTTTTTTAGCTCAGTCTGGGTGGGTCTACATTTGGACTATTTAGTTTTAAACTTAACCTAGGTGACCTAAGTTATCCTAGGTGACACCTAAGTTAAGCTACCTAACCCTAGGCATAATCTAAGTTTGCTAAACTAACTACCTATCCTTCGCTTAGGTTGGGTGCCACCTATGCCACAAGATGTGTGGCATCTTGTGAACACATTTGCAATTGTTACATGTCCACATAAAATGGGTTGACAATATATCTTATCTCACATATCTTAACCCATTTGATACAATGGCCACACTTGTTTTATCTTGACATTTCTCATGTAGTTGCAAAATTGATAGTCATATACATGTCTCTAACTATCCAACTAGATGTTTTACATATGATGCCATTTTATTTTACTACGAAATCATGTAGGTGCATGTAGCCATAGATGTCCTTTACAACTACAAATTCAATTATGGATTTAATCATGGAAGACAAGTTTGACATGTGATTATGGACCAAGTGCATTTCAATGGGGATGTTTACCACAATTAGGGCCAAGGTGCATTCCATAAGGGGATTTACAATAACTAGGTGTATAGTAACCAATGTTTTGAAAGGAACAATTATGATGAGGTGTGTTTCAAGATGAATGCAAAGAGACGAAAGTTGATAGAAACATTATGGCTTAGTGCATTTTGATAGGAATGCCTATTAAAGCCAATGTTCCAATGATACTATTTATGAATACACACAAAGATGTGCATATTGTGATGCAAATTAGGTTGGTATTATAGATGATTGATGATTCACATCAAGTTATTTTTTTAATATTAGGAAATGGAACTATTAGTTGGAGTAGCAAGAAATAGACCTATATTAATATGTCATCAACAAAAGTTGAGTATATGACAACTTCATAAGCAATAAAGCTTGAGCAATGTGATTTTCATCAAATTTTTGGGACTATTGGTCAACTACATATGAAATTCATTTTGTATATGATGACAATCAAAGATGTATGTCTTTATCAAAGAACCTAACCTTTCACACTTATATAAAAAATGTGTATCTTTATCAAAAAAATCCAACCTTTCACACTTACACTAAATATATGCAGAATCATCATTTGGCGTAAGACAAAAACAAATATGACCTTTACTAATCATTTCATAATTTATATCCATTACCCTCACATCATTTGGGGTGAGATGAAACTAAAAATGACCTCATATTTGATCAAATTACTATGAACCTAGGCTGTTATCGTACTCATTACGATGGGTCAGGCTCATGGGTGGGGTACATCCCAAAATGCGAGGCCAGACTTGGCTACCACCTCATCCTAGGCCCTTTATTTCTGCAACACTCCTGTCTTGGGCCATACCATCCTATATATAAAAGCAAACATGGTGTCTATCTGTCTGTGGTGACAAAACAAACAGGGTAAGGCAGGGCAGGGCAGGGCGGCCAGGGCAGACACCCGCCCATAGCAGGTCATTTTCAGTTACGCCTGGAAAAGCAACAGTGGTGGTGGTGTCTGTTTGTGTGGGCAGTGCCTGGAAGATTCTTCCAGTCACTGCCCGTTCCCTGTGGAGCTTCCCCAGATGTAATTCCCCATATGTAACTGACTCCAGAGAAAAAAGAAATTAGGGGCAGTCTGATTTTTTGAGGCAAAAGATTTGGTAGACTAGAAAAAAAAAATTTAGGCCTTGGATAGCCCATAATCTTTTTTTTTTTTTTTTTTTTGTGGTATTGACCAAGACTACCTTTTTTTTCTTTTAGCTACTGTCCATCCCGATTAAGGGGACGGATGAAATGTCCGTCCGATTTGATGACGGGACGGATTTAGGGGAAGACCAGAAAAAAAATATTTAAGCCTTGGACAACCCAGAATCTATTTTTTTTTTTTTTTGTATTGACCAAGACTACCTTTTTTTTCTTTTAGTTACTGTCCGTCCCAATTAAGGGGATGGATGAAATGTCCGTCCGGCTTGATGATGGGACAGATTTTGGGGAAGCTTTTTTTCTTTTAGCTACTGTCCGTCCCGATTAAGGGGATGGATGAAATGTCCATCCGGCTGGATGATCACATAATAATAATAAAAATAGAAAACAAATAAAAATAAAAAAATAAAAAAGTTAAAAGTTTCTAAAAAAAACTAAAACGCGAACTAAGTTTAAAGAAACCGAGGGACTTCACAGTGGCCAAAGGTCATGGGCACCCACTAGTGCACCAAAATTCAAGCTAGGCCCTTCTTCCAAGCAGGGCATGATGGAAGTCCTATGTGCTAATACATCCCCCTAAACAAACATAGTTTTGCAAACCCTAGATTGATGAGTGAGCCTTGCAGTTACCTCTGGGATGTTTTAGTTGGCTGGCACAATGAAAGATCACCTATTGTTGGTTTGCCCTACAGCTATTTCTAATGCTCGTGTTTAGCCTCTAATTCCAGTTGTCTGTCCATGTGGGTCCCCCTGATTTAATTGAATGAAGATGGTTGTCATATGACAATTAGGTATTCTAGAACTTAGTGTCAGTGAGGAAGTCCTTGGCATGAGCGGAATGTAAGAATAGTACTAGACATGTGGCATACCCCTCTTTTGAAGTTTGAAAGGGGTGTTTTGGTAGTGGCCATCCCTGACCATTGATCTCGATGGATTCCAACCCATGGAGCTCCTCAGTTGTTATGCTATATAGGTAATGCCCTAATGTCAGGCATTGCCCCCTAAAACCGAAACCCCTATACTAGGTAGTCACCCGGGATTGAACTCAAAGTTGGCCTAGCTACTTAGGCAGATGATCCACATGATAATGAGAATTTCCTCTAAAGTTTTGGGACCTAAATGGAATGCAAGTGGTCCCACGTGACACTTCCATGGAAGTATAAGCGATGGTGGACCTCATATCCATGATTCTGATAAGAAGGTTTAGGTAGTTACATTTTGGTTGTTACATCAATTAAATGGTTTAAGGACGAGTTAACCCTAGTACCTCTGGTTCATTTGCTAACAGCTTCTGCACCTTCGAAAGAAACTTTCTAGTTCATATGTTAACAGTTTCTTCACCCAAGACAGAAAATTTCTCAGTTATATCTGTTAGGATACATATCTTCATCAGTTTTATCACATAAGTGCACTATACCTATAGTTGCCTAGGAGTACTCTTCCCATGCAATTTTGTCACTGCAGGGAAACAAGGCTTACTATTGAAGGATTGGAAGTGTGCGGTTTGTAAGATTTGTTAATTGGAGATTTTGATGACAAAAAGAAGGTTTGTAAGATTTGTTAATTGGAGATTTTGATGACAAAAAGAAGGCACCGACCCAGAGGTTAATTGGGTAACTAGTTATCCCTACAAGTTTGTTCTCTTTTGGAAGCCTACCCCACATACCATGGAACTCATTTTCCTACATTATCTAGGCACTAAACATCACGTGCTACACTGCTTGTTTAACAATTTATTATTGGGTGGTAAAGATCCATTCATTCCAAGTCATCTGACCTGGTGTGTGGATGTGATGAAAGTGGAATTTGGGCCACGACGGATGAAAACCTAGCTTGTTAGCTGGCAATAATACCCACCCAATCCAGAACGAGTGGTGCATACTGAGTATAATGAAAGCTATTTGTAGCCCCATCATTTTTAGGAGAGACGATCAGTAGTTTTAGGAGCGATACAGGAAGTGTTCAAGTTGACACTGGGTTCGATATTGGTCTTGTTGATGCTTTTTCATGGCCCTGAGTTCACAACTTTGGTGTATAATAAATTTATCCTTAAATTCACCCTATCTTTGAGCCCTAGTTGGGCCCTCTGTCCCCTGTTTCATCCCCAATTGTGAGTGTAGCAGGACAAATGAGAGAACCAGGGTATCGATTCATGAAGCTGAGTATCAGTCCAGAAGATTTGCAGGTTCATATTCTGACAAGGCTTGATTTGATGAAGCATATAAGCAGCACCCACTTGCAAATTGAAAACTGGGGTGAAACTCCTGTGACTTGTGAGGACCAATTTAGGTGACAAAACTAGTTTGGTCACTTTTTCTTTTGATTTCCCCCCTGTGTACTGTTTTCATTACCACTTCTCATTTCTTCCCCTGTTTCAACAAAAATGGGGCCACTGGTCATTTTCTTTTGATTTTCCCTTGTGTACTGTTTTCATTGTCACTTTTCGTTTCATCCCCTGTTTCGACAAAACTGGGGCCCAGTGGCCCCAGTTTGTGGTACTTTACAGATAACTCTAATTCTACACCAAAGTTGTGGTCTTGGGTGCTGTGCACAGTAGTCTAAGCTGGAATGGATCATGAGCTCTCAGAACCGAAGGAGAAAAGCAAAAGCAAGTGTGGGAAGGTAGGTTAGGCGGCCCTGGAAAGGGGGGAGAATAGAGCACTACTGGAATATTGAGAAGACCTGGCTATTGTTGATCTGGACTGGAGCTACCTAGTCGTTATACAAGCATCCAAAAATGGGAATATAGGTCACAGGAATCAAGGACAAAAAAAAGGGGGCACTAGATTTTCCAAACTTTTACAAATGGTTGGCCGATCTAGCCATAAATCACATTCTTTTGTGGGTTTAGGCAAAGTTCGTCACAGCTGCTTATTTTCATCTGTGTGCGACAAGAAACAACAAACTAAAATGGGGATAGACTACTGGATGATGAGTGTTTGTTTCATCATGATGCAGGCGTCCACTCCAGAATTCAGAAAATGGGTATGCTATAAAAACCTGGAACACTTTATGCAACATGCCATATTTTTATTGGTACAATAAATGTTCCAAGACAGACAATTTTTTCTGGGTAACTGTAAGAAACTTATTGAGAGAGAGAATGAATGCTCCTAAATGCAATATACACAAGACAACACAATGAAAAATCTGAAGCCTTTTTCTTACTTACAACAAAAGAAAAGACAATCACATCCGTCAATTATCACATCAAGAGTAGGTACAGTGTAGGGCAAAATAATAAGCACTGTAACAAATAAAATCTTTGAGAAATAGATTTTATTTCTAGCCACTATGTTTCTTTTCCAGAGACTAAGTTCCGGTTCCAAAAATCAGATCTGATTCTGGTTTGGTTCTTACTAACCAGAACCAGCTGTTATGGCCAGCCAAAGGGTGTACATGGCCAAAATGGTTCAAACTTCAAACCCAGTTAAACATTGCCCTATGAACGTCAGGTACTACTTCTGCAGTCTTGCATCTTTTGCTTTCTCACAAGAATCTGACATAATTTACATCTGCGTAAAGTTTCTTTTTGCAAAACTGAAACCCAGGTCAGTAAAGACATGTTTGGAGTATTTGAGATGTGGTACAATCCAAGGTCGTGGCTGCAAGTAGCTGCCAACCGCAGTACTATACTGAATCTCCGACCCCACCCAAGCAAGAGAAATGAAGGTAAACTGGACGATGCAGAATCCATAAAAACCCATAAACCCTATTGTACAGAATGTGAGGGGACTGATGCACATTGCTGATACTTGTAGACAAAGATGGTCACGAGCTCATCGTCTGAGTAACTTAGGCACTTGTTAGATATATCAAGTCTTGAAGGTGTGTACACTAATTTAGTCAATTGTCAGTTCTACAAGGAAGGGGGTTAGTGCGGGTGGAGAGGGTCATGAGGTGGGCACGCACGTAACAAGAAGTACAAAAACCTTTGCATGAGAAAGGACTTTGGCAACAGACAGCAGCCTCCTCTTCGGTTGGCCTCCTCTTTGGGAAGTGGGTTTTTCTACAAAGAAGGCGTACACAGAGGGGGTCCATGTGAGCTTTTTCCTGCCACACAGTTTCCAGTGCACTGCCGCTGCAACCTCCACAGCAGTTCCCAGTAATCAAGGAAGTTCAAATTTAGCTCAAGTCGCCAACTGGGTGTTATCTTACTTTTTTAGCCTTTATTCTTTGTTTCCTTTTTCACCATGGCTGCCATCCCTCCGTCTTTAGTCCTTTATCTCCTTCGCCCCTAGCTGCGAACCTGAAGGATGCGGTATTTAGCAGCAGCTCACAGCTAGCAGCCCCACTCCTCTCGTTTGGAGATTAATAAATCACAGGACTTGATTGATAGTGTCAACTAACAATACCGCTAGATTTAGCAGTTCCACCATAAAAGCCCTAGTGCGCTGCACCCACTATCGCTGATTTCATGGCTCCAGAGTTATAGTTTTTTGGGGTCCTTTCTTGTCAGAGACAGAAATGGAAGTTGGTAACTAGTTCGCAGTTATAGTAGTAGCTATTGAAATTTAGGCCCCCGCCGCCCAAAAATGGAGGAAGAAAAGGGGTGTCGGAAAGGGGAGTTTCTTTTTCTTTTTTTTTCCCCACCTCCCCGTTTCCCCACTTTTTTCCGCTTGTTGTTTCGAGTTTGGACTTGATCCTTCCCCACCCAAAACCCCAGAAAGATGCCAATTGCAGAGATTATTCAATGCCAATGTATTCATCGCCAACGCTTTCTTTCTTTTCGTAATCATCAAAAAAAAAATTGGCTTCAGAATAGTAAGAAAAATAAAGTATAGTCATAAGAAAGAAAGAAAGAAAGTCCGTATGAAAGAAGAAGACAGAGCTAAAGAAACCAAGAAGAGGAAACGAAGAAGTTGAAATGCTGCCTTTAGTAAATTATACTCCTCAGAAAGAAAGGAAGAAAGTCCTGATACCTGATGAAGAAGAACAGTTAAAGAAAGAAAGAAGAGGAAAGGAAGAAGTTGACAGACTGCTTTCACTAAATTATAGTGACATTTAGTAAAGAAAGAAAGTCCTGATGAAGAGGGAGGCAGAGTTAAAGAACGGAAGAAGTTGAAATACTGCTTTGACTAAATTAGAGTTATATTAGAAAGAAAGAAAGTCCTAATGAAGGAGGAGGAGGAGGTAGAAGAGGAGGAGGAGGCAGAGTTAAAGAAAAAAGAAGAGGAAGGGAAGAAGTTGAAATGCTTGCTGCTTGCTTTCTCCCTGTTCTGAAATGAATGAATCCTTTTTGAGTTCACCCCTTTCTTCCTCTTCACCACGGACACAGGCACGCAGTAAGTAAAGTGCGTTTCTTTTGGCGTTGGGTTTTGCCCAAAGTCGCGTGCTTTGTGCGTGTGTGTGTACTGGTATTGTGGGTGTACCTTTGTTTTGCACTTTCTCTCCATGCGCTTCTCCTCGCGTACTGAAGCGAATCGTCCTGGTGGCAAGCGCCGCGGTAGTGTTAGTAGCGGAGCAGCAGCAGGGGGCGTTTCACTGCGAGGAGGAGGTCGACGAGGAGGAGGAGGAGGAGGAGGAGGAGACGAAGGTGGGGGCAGAAACAAAAGCGGGGCACCATAGCTGCCACAGTGGATTGGTTAGAGCGGAGGTCAGACATGGCGGTGACGCCACCGTCTGACAAACCTCAACTTCCTGCCAGGCGACACTCTCTGGACATCGTCTCCGGCAGGAGAACCTCGCGTTCCAGTTTCTCTAGGAAACGGACAAATGATTGGTGAGTCGTGACTGGGACGAAAACGATTGTAGATACGCTATAAATCTCTGTTGAATGCCTGGTGACGTCTCTGTTTTTTGTTTTGGGGGTGTACCTCGGTTTTTCTTCGTGAGATTTCTAGCATAGTTGGAACGGGTAGCTCTGAATCTCTCCCTTTCTCTTTCTCAGAGTAATGGCGATGACATGTGGATTGTCCGGGTAGCTTCGTGAGGTTTTTCTGGCAGTTGCGGAGAAATTTGTTGCTGGGGAATGTTTTTGCGTTTTGTTGCCATGACCGCAAACAGAGAATCGCGAAAGTTTTTCATTCTTTACGTACGGCAACATGCTGTGTAGCTTGGCATGGAAAATGAAAGAAAGAATGCAGTGTCGAACTAACGGGCGCTTTCACCGAGCTCCGGATTTCTGAACAGAATTTCCAACCGAGATCACCATTGGCTCAAGGAATTTGAGATTCTACCATTTGACCTGCATTTCATGTGATCTGCTTTGCCACTCCTGATGGTCAGTAGAGTGCAAGAAGCTCTGCCGCTCTAGAAACTCCGTAAACAAGATTGTTTATCTGTCAAGGCCAAGTCTTAAAGCGTACCCCCGTTGCAGAATTCGACCTTAGAATACTGGTTCTTGGTCTCAGGATTCAGTTTTCTTCATGTTGCTCCAGCAGACTATTTCTACGACCTTAGTGAAAATAGATATGGAATCAGTGAGGATATTTGGAAAAATTGCAACTGCATCATTTTCTGTTTGTCTCAATTACATTTCTGCCAGTTTGTCACTTTCTTCTTCACAAGATTTTGCCTCTAGACTTGCTAGAGACTACAATTTTCCCTTGAGGCAGAAAATCTAGAATCACCTTCAAGTTGCGCACTGTTATAGAGTGGTGGAGCTGACTCTAAGTACATTTTTTGTTCCACTGGAAATCTCTGTTAGCTGTCAGCACTCAATATATCAAAGCTAAAAGATCATGCTGCCAGTACTTGATGGCTCTGTTGAATGAATTGATGCAAAATTTGAAGACAATGTAACAAAAATGGGTATAGGGCTTTCTGCCTGTAATGATAAGTGTCTCCTGATATGATGGTGTACATTGTGATTTGATATACCCAGAAACACCACTTCACAATTTACATTCCTTCAGGGGTTTGTTGCTCTCCATCTATGAGCTCCACTACATTGTGGAACTTTCAAAGGTGCAGTTTAGAAAAGAATGTTCATGGTTTTTCAAACTTTATGGTCTTGTAACTTGTCTCAAATGTTCCATCAAATATGCTGAGTGGTACCAGTTTGGGACCTGTCAATTAGGTTGAAGATATTGGAGGGAAACAAGACAGATTGAATTTTGTATAGCCGTAGTGTACAGTGGCTTTGAGGTTTGTGAAGGACAAGAAAATTGAGGGAGAGGATGACATAGAGGTTTGTTGTTCTTAGGGGTTTAGGAGAAACATGATAGAAAAGGTCAAGTTCTTGATTATCTCGTGAAAAGTGTTCTGGTCAGTGCTCATATTCACAAGTGCTGTTGGATTATGTGTGCATGAATTGTGATCTGATATTTGTTTTGGTTGGTATTGATGGATCCTGAATGGTGGATTGTGCAGGGTTCTGACTACTGATGTGCCAAGTGATCTTGTGGTTGAAGCGGGTGGCCTTAGCTTTTCCTTGCACAAGGTAGCCCATTCCAATGCTTTCTTCATCTCTTACCCTGATTTCTGTAAGTTCCTTCATGGCTAGAGGCACTCTGACCACAATGCCCTTGCTGTGGAGTTCATTTTTGTGTGGGCACTGCTGTCAAATCATGACTCCTGTCAGCAGTTAGTTTGCATTCTGAAGTCAGCTCATGCATATGAACTGGCTCTTCTATGAAGCAGGAGGGGTTCAATTGGTGCATCTGTAATGCTGTTGTTGGGATCAGATTGCTTTGTGCCATATATGCTTCTTCTCATGCAAATTCGGCCACATAGGGAAGTTGATTCCAAAGTTGAAGAGCTGCAGAGATGCCTTGAGCTCAGATACAAAATAGATGTGGCAGATCTCAAGCTTGGCTGCAGGCTGCAGATGGGAGACTAACCTTGATCTATTTTTCTCTCTTCTGGATTCGATCTAGTTTCCATTGGTAGCCAAAAGTGGCCGAATCAGGAAGCTGATAGCAAACTCAGAAGACTCAGCAGCAAACCAACTGGAACTCCCAGACGTTCCAGGTGGGGCAGAAGCATTTGACTTGGCTGCCAAGTTTTGCTATGGCATCAACTTCGAAATTACTCCCTCCAATGTTGCAGTCTTGAGGTGTGCGGCAGAGTACTTAGAAATGACAGAGTCCTTTGGAGAGAACAACTTGGTCTCAAGAACAGAAGCTTTTCTCTCAGAAGTTGTATTCCGAAATCTAGCAGACTCAATTGCTGTGCTCCACAACTGTGAGAATCTTCTACCTCTTGCAGAGGAACTTCTGATTGTGAGCAGGTGCATTGAGGCAGCAGCAACTAAAGCATGCAGGTAATCTGGGAAGCCCATCTTGCCACAAGGAGTTTCTAAGAAGATGACATAGATAGAACATATTTTATTGGTAACTGTCTTCTTTCTTCTATACCCAAGGATTCTCTGTTTGTAAGCTTGTGCAAGATGCTTGGTTTCAGCTAAAGTATATGAAAGAGCATTGCTTCCTTCCACATGTATATTCTCTCTCCTTCCATTTTGGTACTTACACTGTTTTATACTCATGCTTACCATCGTGCTTCTCAGTGGACATTCCTTGCCCTTTGGGTTGTCTGTAGTTGGTGAATTGTTTGTCAAATTGACTTGCATCTCATGCTGTGGTTCAGCCTCATTGACAACTTTAACTGTTGCAGGGAACAGATTTCTAATGGTTTGAACCACTCAGGTTTTGGTGACTCTGGCCGATCTGACAAGTTCAAACTCTCCTTTAGCTCTAACACCCCATACAAGGCTTCTTTGGCAGACTGGTGGGTAGAAGATCTTTCAGTTCTCCGCATTGACTTCTATCAGCGAGTGTTAGCAGCCTTGAGATCTAAAGGCATGCGGGGTGACACCATAGGGGCTGCTCTTATGCATTATGCCCACCATTCATTGAAGGGCCTAAAGAGGAAACAAAATGTGCGCAGTGAAATAAGGCCACCAAAAATAAAGGTATTCCTGTTCCCCATTGGGAACATGTATGTAGCTCTTTATAGATAGGTGAATTGTGGTCATGATAGGCCATTACTTGTGAAAGTTCCCTATTGCAAATTTGACGAAGTTTGATTCTTATGTTGATTGGATAGTGTTAGGTTTTCCTCTCATAGATCTAGATTTTATGTTCTTGACTGATTTTACAGTTTTGCTCCTACAAGTCCTCGAAGCAGACAATATGGGTCTTTACTGCTGCAGTGATACTTGCACAAGTTTGCAACTTGTGGTAGGAGAGTTGAAGTTTGTTAATGCTGCTTGGGGCTGAGTATCTTCTTCTTCAACCATTGGAGCTCTGAGACATAATATGATCAAGTTATGGTTTTTCAGTTTGTTTGGCCAAACTGGGGAAATGGTTGGGTGAGAAGCAATAGGTCACCAGGATGATGATTTCCAGCACCATTATCCTACTTTTGGCAACTATGATTTGGATACTTTCTTGCTGAAACACCTTTAATTAGTGGATTGCAGAGATCATAGTGGCTGGAGTGATGCACATAAAAAAGGCAGTCAAGATCATCTGTGGCCTTATGGGCTACCCAGGGCTGTCTTAATGTTTGTTGTGTCTTATTGCTGGTTCTGCAGGTCCATGAATCTGCCACAAGTAGTGAGCATGAGCAGCGCATCTTGTTGGAAACAATTGTCAGCCTTCTTCCTTCTGAAAGAAATGCAGTACCTTGCAGTTTTTTGTTCTCTTTGCTTCGGACAGCTATCATACTGGATACCACAGTAGCCTGCCGTCTTGACCTTGAGACACGAATTGGCATGCAATTGGAGCAGGCGACATTGGATGATTTGCTAATTCCCTCTTTTTCCTACACTGGCGACACCCTTTTTGATGTGGATATTGTGCAGCGTATTGCAGTCAACTTTCTTCAACAAGATGAGGGTGATGATCTCCAGGTATCCTCACCACAAACCTCAAAGTATTGGAATCTAAATGGTCAACTAACTATAGGAATTGTTCAGTTTTAGTTCTGGTGCTGAAGTGCTTCAATCTGAAATCAGGTTGCTTGTGATCTTGAAGTAGCTTGCTGCAAGCTCTGGATTAGGTGTCTTGTCTCACAAATCTTGCTTTTCTGCTGAGCTATATTTGAGCTGTTGGTTGTCAATGGCAGGTGCCACATCCCATGTATGATTCTGAGGGAGGAGGCTCCCCCTCCCAAAGTGCAATTATGAAGGTTGCAAAGATTTTGGACAGCTACCTTGCTGAAATTGCACCAGATGCAAATCTGAAGCTAACAAAGTTCATTGTCCTTGCGGAGATTTTGCCAGAGTATGCAAGGGTGGTAGATGACGGACTATACAGAGCCATAGATATCTACCTTAAGGTGATGGCCACAGCATGCTCTGACTGTTGCATTTTGCTTCTGAGCTTCTTGCTCCAGTAGGGGAACCATTCAGATTTAGTTGAGTTTCAGGGATTGTAAGAGGCAGCTGCCATCTTCTGCTGTTTGACATTTGACAAGAGAAGTCTGCCTTTTTAATTCCCCTAATGTATTATGGAGTTGCTCCTGACTTTGGGAATCACATAGCCAATTGATCATTTGTTCAATTGGCATCAGAAGGCCATTGCTGGAAGGGCAGGCATTGGTAACATAGTCCTATTTTGCTCTCTGTCTCACAAGAGTGTAGCCTGTTTTTCAGGCACATCCAGCATTAGCAGAGCCTGAGCGAAAGAAGCTGTGCAAATTAATGGACTGCCAAAAATTGTCACAAGAGGCTTGCACACACGCTGCACAGAATGAAAGACTTCCAGTCCAAGTGGTGGTCCAAGTCCTCTATTTCGAGCAGCTCCGCATGCGAAATGCCATGGCTGCAGGCGCTTTTGCAGATCGTGGAGATGGAGGAGGTCACTACTCTCAAAGGATAGGTAGCAGTAATATGAGTGCAGCACATTCACCAAAGGATAACTATGCCTCAATAAGAAGAGAAAATCGAGAGCTCAAGCTGGAGATAGCTCGCATGCGCATGCGACTAACTGATCTGGAAAAAGACCATGCTAGCATGAAACAGGACATGCTAGAGAAACCTATCAAATCAAACAACATCATATCATCTGTGTCCAAAAAGTTCAGCCGACTGAACCCATTTGCCCGCAAGGATTCAAAAGAGAATATGAGTGTTGATAAACCACCACAGACACCAATTTCCCGAACCAGAATATTTGGCAGGAGGCGCCGCCATTCCATCTCATAGTTCCTTGTGTACTAAGTCTAGGACAATTCTATTCAAGATCAAAGAATCCTTATAAGTAAAGGATGGTTGTGCTTGTTAGCTGTAGGGGAAATGTGATTAAGTTTTGCAGGCTTTGGACTCTGTATAGGTGTACAATTATGTCCTCCACATTCTTAGTCTTTGCAGGTGTCAGGTATTTAGTCTTCTAGTAGCTTCAGCAGGTAAATGGCAATGAGATTGTTAACAATATTTGTAGCTTTTACAATGTTCAGCTGTGTCCAGTCCAGGGCCTGTTTAGAGATACAAATTTTACAGTGAGGTGGTAAATTTGGGTATGATGGGGCAAAGGTCTGTCCTTGGAAAACTCACAGAAGGGAATCTGAGCATTCAATAGTGAACAGTAAGAAAATTCCCCACTTGATTATCATACCTCTGCCTCTTCTCAAGAAAATAAGGTAGTCTCATTTTAGTTCTGTGCATGGTGTAGTGACTAAAAGGGGGACTGCACACACTTGATGCAGCCTCGGGTGTTCTGTACTCAAAGCATCAAGTAAAAAGTATTACATTATTTCACCTTGTGAACACTACAAAACAATTTCTGCACTTTTGCAACCCCTTTCAAGGTGTCACAAGGCTTCACTATAAAATGAGAACAGGTTGGTTAAGAAAGAATCAAGGTTAGCTCAGATATGCAATCAGATCAATGAAAGTATCACATGAAGCTGCTCTGCAATAGTGAAGTTAATGTCATGATTCCCTAAGACAAATCCCAAAGAGGGGGTGAGGGAACACTATTTCCCTTGCATAAAAATAACCTTTGGAACAGTCGGTGTAGAGAGGACAGCTCTGCAGACCACCAGGTTTAATAACCAATACCATAGAGCTTGTGAATTGTGTGGTATTTGCAGACTGAATACTGTAAAGAGACTCCTCAAAACCCAAATTACACCTCACTGTACAACCTGAGAGTTGTGTTGGAAGAACAAAGTTGTTTAAGCTTCCTCTACTTCACTCACTATAACAGCTTGCACAATATCAATGGTCACCCTGCATGTAAATGAAAATGCCCATAAACACAATATGGTCCAGCAGTTCTGAACTGGAAAAACACAAGTCTACAATCAGCATTGTCCACATGACGGGCGCGCGCAAAGGGAGGCAAGGAGGGAAAGGCGATGATGTTTGTTACCTCTTCGCCGGGAGTGAAGATAGCATCTTTGAAAGTATGTGTAGGTTGACAAGTGTCAGCCTCAGTTCCCTGACTCTGGGACATTTCGTAGTGGATCACAGAAACCAAAGGTAACGACCCCGAATTCGAAAAATTGCCTGATCTTGCTCACTCAGTCAGATTCCCTTTAAATCCTCTGCACATCAGTTTTCGGTGGTAGTCAAGAATTCTCAAAAGAGCATATGTGTATATTTTTCCGTGGGGGAAAGATGTATCTACACAATTCACGTCTTCAAGACCCACAAAGTAATAAAAGTCAGAGACAGATCGCCGTACACCCGTGATACGGAGAACAAAGAGAGCTGGAGAAGCAGTGAATTGATTCCACTCGAACTTTCTAATTGTAAACGACCGTGAGAAACAGAGGCAGCATTTCCAACAACCGAGACAACGATAGTGTTGTATTTGTACCTATTTATTTGTTGTCAGCGTTTCTCCTTTCTATTTTGTGATATTGGAATTTTTGAAAATGTTTCCAAAAAAAAAAGCGAAATTAGTCGAATTTATACTACAAAAAGAATTTCCCAAATTGTGTTTTGACAAAAAAAAAGCAACAAAATTTCTCCAAGAAACTGATTATTGTATCTAAGTACACCAAGCTGAGAAATTTCCTAGTGTATTTGGAAGGAACATCTACCGAAATATCTGTCTTTAGGAACGAGCAGGGAATTACACCTACTCTTCCCCCTCCTATGGTCCATGGCTGGGATTTACATATGTTTTACATAAATTTGGGTTTATGATAAGCTTTGCCTCGTGCTTTACGATGTGTAAAGCCCAACCGTGGGGTTATCAAATGTTTTAGTTTTATCAAAATGGTTGGGAGACTTAAGGGGATACTTACTCAATTTTAAGAATAATTTGAGTTCACACTTAGGCCGACACCAGAGGCGACACTAGTTTGGGGTTAAGGAGAAGGAGTTTTAGGCCCGGGCGGCCCTCGAATATTCCAATTCATGCTTTTGAAAGGGGGATGCGCTTAGTTTTTAGGTCATCCTTTTGCGCCGCTTGCGAATGGCATTAGCGCGACTATTGCTTTACTACTGAGTTGCTGTTTCTGTTATTCTCGCATTGCGCTGTTTTCTCCGCCGCTTGTGCGCTGTTTCCTCCGCCTCTGGTGCGTATTTTTCTCTGCCTGCAGCGTTCGTCTTTCTTGCTTCCGACGAGTTTTCGCAAGCGTACATACATGCAAGCGCGGTCTGTCGCAAGGTCGTTACGGTCGGCAGTCATGGCGCCTGCGGCCTCGCTGGCGGCTGCACGAAGCCTGACCGCGGCGCTTTCCTCCTCCACCACTGCGCGTTCCTCGTCGGATAAGGTAGGCAGCGCTGCGCCGGTTTTTAATTTTGTTGAGATTTCCTTCTTCATGCAGGCTCTGTGTTTTTGTGCGCGCTGGTGGGTCTTTGGATTGTCGTCAACACTGTTCTTTCAATCATTTATTTTCCTCATTGTTCTTTTGAGACGTGTGTTTAGAGTATTCGTTAAAAGGATTCTTCGCCCTCGTTCTGACTTATCGCGCATAAGCATTATTCTGAATTGCAGATGGAATTTGTTAGCAGCTGATCGTTTGCCTGTTCGCTGCCAATGGAACCTCTCGGTATAAAGGTTCAATAGGTATCCGGGTGATATTGTTTTGTAAGGGTTGTTGTGTGACTTAGTTTCGGTATTATTTTTCCATTACTTATTGTCATGTTCCTGAGATTTTGATGGGGCGATGAGGTGCTTTGTTTATATCAATTGGGAGAATTGGCTGGTTAGCTTCTTGATTGCAGTCTTCATCGACTGCATGGCTCTCAATTAGTGTTTATTGGCTCTGCCCTTCAGCGTACAGACATTGTGATGCACCCAGAAATGGGTCAAAGTTTGGTATCCCTACATTTTAGGGTCATGTGGAGTCCCCCATAGAAACATTTCTGGCATAATTGAAGAATCCACTTGGGCTTCACCATGCTAATAACCATGTCTTTCCAATTTAGTATGTTCAATATTTATCATCCTTATGGATGTCATTTAGAGGGCGGAGCCATTATGGAACTTGTTTTATAACAATCAAGATTGACAGGTTTTCTGAGAGTGTATAGCTGTGCTTCTGTGGTTGAAGGTCACACATATTCCTGTGATTTCCAGTTTAATGACAATGCAATATTAGTCCTTGTAAATAGCAGGAGATTGACTTCTGCTCATTGTGAGGGGGTTGAAAAGTGATGATGGGTTCAAGAAGTTTGTGAAATTTAGTTTGTTCATTGTGGATTGTTTGATGAACGACCTTGTGAGCAGTGTGCAGGAGCTGTAGTGAAATCCAATGGCAATCTTGTGGGGAGACAATCATCATTTTCACCAGCACCAAGTCAGAGCAACTCACTGAGATCAGTCAGAGCTATTTCGGGGAGGACATCAGGATTTGCTCAAAGTTTTGTGAGCCAATCAAAGGGCAGTGTTATCAGAGTTAGATGTGAAGCTACAGCTACTGAGAAGGAAGCCCCGGTTGAGAAGTATGAGTATCAAGCTGAGGTACTTTCTGTGCTTTTAGTTTTCATTTCAAGTTGTAGACTTTGCATTGCATTGGATTCACTGATTTTAACTGTTCAATAGACTACTATGAAGGTTTGGACTGAAAATACCTGGAAGATGGAGTTTTACCAGAGAGAACTGAAGGGAGGTGTGGTTGATGCCCAGGATGATGTGCATCTGCTAATTTTTTGCTCCCTTTTGAGTGGCACAGGTCAGTCGGCTGCTGGATCTTATTGTCCACAGCCTTTACAGCCATAAGGAAGTTTTTCTTCGGGAGCTTGTCAGGTACTTCATGTGTGCAAGCCTAGGTTTCTCATGCATTCAAAACATTGTTTGAGGGCATGCTTAGTATGTCAAATACTAGGTTGCTCCTTTGATTCTGAGATTTGGATGTCTATTGTAATGTCACTGGAATATGATATGATAGTGCTTGAAAATTTCTTTCATAGTTGAAGGTTTTCACATATATAGGTAGTTCCAGGAAGCTTCACAAACATTCCTAGAAGACATGGGTTAAGTGTGTTTTGTTGGAATAAATTTTTTCTGCTACTGTAGACAGGGTTCTTTTCCTGTCTGTTACCTTTGCAACTTGTTTTATTGTGTCTTGTTGTGGGATCCTGCAGCAATGCAAGTGATGCCCTGGACAAGCTGCGATTTTTGAGTGTCACTGACCCAAGTCTGATGGACTTGAACCCCAACTTGGAAATTCGGATCAAGACTGACCCTGATGCAGGAACCATTACAATCATGTGAGCTCCTGAGATAAAGTTGTCTGTCTCAACTTTGTCCTTGCTTGCCTCACTCAATTTAGGGTCTGTTGGTGGTTTGAGAACTATCAATTTGACATTTCTTATGATGTGAACTGTTGCAGCAGCAGGAATTCCAAGCTGTTTTTGAAGGTTCTCTTTCTTCCTTGTGCACATGAAGTTTTAGGTGAGGATATTGACTGTTGTGGTGGTTTTGTTAACCAGAGATACTGGTATTGGCATGACACGTGAGGAACTTATTGAGAGTCTAGGCACCATTGCACAAAGTGGGACTGCAAAGTTCATGCAAGCTCTAAAGGTGAGTTTGGAGGAGACATCTCCAAACACCAGTACTGAATCTTATTAATTTTGGGTTGATGTAGTTTAGGGGAATGGGATCATGAGATATCATTTAGAAGAGGGAATTATGTTTTGCATGTGCAGTTGGTATTGTAATTGCATCTGAAATGGAATAGAGACTTTGTTTTTATATAGGGTTGCATGGGTTTATCAAGTGCAGGACAGCAAGGAAAACAATGCTGCTGATAGCAACTTGATTGGCCAGTTTGGTGTTGGCTTTTACTCTGCCTTCCTGGTTGCTGACAAGGTATTTTCCTGAGTATAAGAACTGGTAGCTTCTGGTGCTTGGTTTGCAACTTGAACTTCTTTTGGATTTCCTTGCACCTTCTGTCCAAGTCCATGGATAACTGGAAAATATTCTGCTTCCATGTCTTTTTTTATGGTCAATTTAGTTGAGTCTGTCTGTTGACAGTTTCTGGATTTTCTTGGACAGGTGACTGTGTCAACTAAGAGTGCAAAGTCAGATAAGCAGTATGTCTGGGAAGGAGAAGCTGACACAAGTGTATATACTATCTGTGAGGAGACAGATTCTGATAAGCTGCTTCCTCGTGGAACTGTCATCACTCTCCATCTTAAGGTATTCAGTGAACAAGTACATCAAGCAGAGTTTGAGTAGATGTGCATTTTGTTAGTAACATGCACTTGTGTAAGCCTCTACTATCACTTATCATTATTGTTCTGAAGGCAAGGATAGAGCTGGGGCATGTCAGCTGAAGCAAGAGTAAGAATACTGATCTGTGATTCTAATAGTGATTGTATGGACCTAAAGAGGAAGACCAAAAAAGTTGTAACCAATGCCTTGGTATTGCAGGCAGATGACAAATTTGAGTATGCAGAAGCTGGCAGAATACAGAACCTGGTTAAGAACTATTCACAGTTTATATCTTTCCCAATCTACACATGGCAGGAGAAGTCCCGAACAAAGGAGGTACAGGTTTCCTCCCTCAGCTGACCTACCTCTGTGATGTGCTCTTCTCTCTCAAGCTTCTTGCATGGAATGCTACACATGGTATATAACTGTTGTTTGATTTGAAGTGCCAAGATACAGGCTTCAATTTGGATTATTTTCTGCACTTTGGAAACTCATGGGATCATTTTTGCTGGACAGGTGGAGGAAGAAGCAGATGAAGTGAAAGAGGGAGCTGAAGAAGACAAAAAAGAGGCATGTATTGTGTTCTGTTATTTTCTGCTTTGTCAGCTTGATTTATTTGTACTGTTCTTCTCATACATGTGGGTACTATGCTGCATCACACAACTTGTCTGTAGATGCCTATGTTATACATTTTCTGCAGTTTGACCTTAGCAGGTGGGTTGACATGCTAATGTGTTGGCTGCCAGTACAAGAAGAAGAAGTCAATTACTGAGAAGTACTGGGATTGGGAGCTCAGCAATGATACCAAACCTATTTGGGTATGTGCACTTTCAGTGAACTACTCACAAAGCAGACCTAGAATTGCAAGTAGATCCATGTGTTTGTGAACTCCGATTATGTGCTATTAAAGGGGAGCTGGATTATCAGCACTACAGCATGACACACCAGAATTCTCTTTGTTTGTTGACTGTGGTTCAGTTGGTGTTGGTTATGGTAGATGCGTAACCCAAAGGAGGTTACCAAGGAAGAGTACAGTGCATTTTGCAAAAGTACATTCAAGGAGTTTATTGACCCTCAGGCATACACACACTTCACGACTGAGGTGAGACCTTGATATGTCATGGATGTTAAGAGAGGACAATCAATTATCCCTACACATGATACTGTTTTGCCTGTGATCTAGGAGTAGGGAGCTAAACATAATTCTCATCTGGTATTTGAGTTATTATAACCATGGTTTTGGAATCAGATTTAAGGAATCATCACAGATTTAGGCATTGAGCTTACTTTATTTTCACATAGAAATTCTCTTGCGCTTCTTGATTCATACAAACTATTGAGGAGTAAGAGTGGAGTTGTTTTTCCAGGTCATCGTTAAAGATGTCTTTTTCCACTACAGATCCTGTGACCAGTCATTTACTCATAATATTTAAATTACATGAGACAAAAGACATCAAGACCAGGGAAATTTACTGTGAGTTTTGATGGAACTAAATCACAAATATCTGTATGTAGGATCAAGTAGCCTGCATAAAATATCTCTTAGGAGTTACTAAGAGGTGACTGGGCACTATATACAGGGAGAGATTGAGTTTAGGAGCCTGCTCTTTATTCCAGGCATGGCTCCCTTCAATACAGAAGATATGCTGGGTGCCAAGACAAAAAACATTCGCTTGTATGTCAAACGGGTTTTCATCTCTGATGAGTTTGATGGAGAGTTGGTAAGTTGAACATTCTCCTGTGAGTTCTGTACATTTTCTCAAGGAGTGTGTTTGAGAGAGTTTTGGTTCATTGCTGCAGGCTGCATTTCTCTTGGGGTGTGAGCTGATTGGAAGTTTTTCTCTGTGCAGTTCCCACGATATTTGGGATTTATTAAAGGAGTGGTGGACTCAAATGACCTTCCTTTGAATGTCTCCCGTGAGATTCTTCAGGAGAGCCGCATTGTAAGTTCAAAATTTGTAAAGCTGGTCCATGTTTGTACTGGATTTATCAGTATCTCCACAGATAGTGCTATTATAGGCATTCTCTGCTTTTGTGCTATAAGGTGATATTGGCTGCCTAACTGGGGTGCAGGTCCGCATAATGAAGAGGCGTCTTGTGCGGAAGACATTTGACATGATTGATGAAATTGCCAACCGGGAAAACAAAGAGGTGTGTCTGCCTGATGTAGTGGTGTTCTTGTGCCAGTCACCTTATATGGGATGTGAATTCAAAGAAGAGAATAGATGATGCCATAAGAGTGCTCTTGGACTGTCTTACTGTCCAGATCTTTACTCAAGGTTAAGACATTCTGGCTCTAGAAGATAATGGAAATAATATGGAATTTTTAGAGTTGAATACTGTCAATTATGATTTTTTTCATCATTTCTGGTTTGTAACCCTAGGTAAAAATAGTGTCTAGATGCAGTAATGAGACAACTGTTTGTGGATTTGCTCTATGGACAGATAACCTTTTCTTTATGTGCACCAAACTGTTCTTGACAGTTGAATTTTCTGGGGTTTCTCCTGTTCTGTGCTCTTCTACAGGACTACAAGACATTTTGGACTAGCTTTGGGAAGAATCTGAAGTTAGGTTGTATTGAGGATTCTGGTAACCACAAGCGGTTGGCACCTCTGCTGAGATTCCACTCAAACAAGCATGAAGAAGATTTGATTTCTCTTGACCAGTATGTGGAAGGCATGAAGCCAGACCAGAAGGCCATATACTATCTGGCGGCAGACACCATCAAAAGTGCTAAAAGTGCACCTTTCCTTGAAGAGTTAGTGAAGAGGGACCTTGAGGTGGGCTGATGGCTGAAAGCTCCATGACCCTGCTGTTGCTGTTCCATGATGTGTCAAGTGGTATGAGAGAACACTGAACTGTTTGGTCCTAAATCTGACTATTACCAATTTTAGATCAGGAGTATGCCGTTACTTGCACCACATGCTGTCATGGATTGTATTTCTGAAGTCTCTTTTAATGGATAAATCTTTGCAACTAGATTGACATGTGAATCCTGGGTTTTGGCAGGTTCTTTTTTTGGTTGAACCTGTTGATGAAGTAGCACTAACTAATCTGAAAGAATTCAAAGATAAGAAGTTTGTCGACATCAGCAGGGAAGATTTGGAACTTGGTAAGCTCTTGTCCTTCTTTTGGTCTAAAACAAGGGATCTTTTTATAACTACAAATGTGCTCTTCTTCACACCATTGAATTAAGCTTTTCTGACATTATTCATGGTAATGTTCTCTGGATTTCTTCTGCCTTCATAATAAATGCTTTTAGTTTAGGGTTCCAGTCATTTACGAAGTGATTTTAGTACATGTCATTACAACATTAGTGCAGCTAACCAAGCCTTTCTTACAGGCAAAGAGAGGAAAGTTTCTTTATTATGTTAAAATTTTGAGTTTTTCACACTAATGATATGGTAGTTGGTAACTACCAAGTTGTTGCTGAAGGGTACTGAACATGTCACTGTTGCTGTTGATCAAATTGATCAAACCACGCCTCATTTGTGTTCTCTTTCCTAGGGTTGGGCCTATAATATTATAATTCTAATTTTGTCTTTTATCTTTGCCGATATGTTGTTATTATCTGATATCTCAATTGTATCCAGATTGACCTAACTGCATGGTTAGAAAAGTAAAGGATGTGAGACTGATAATAGTTATTTGAGCTAAAAGCTGTAGTGTGTTGTGTATCAGAGGAGAGGACTGTCAAATGTGTGTACTCACAAGATACAGTTATGGCCATGTCTATTCCCTACTCTAACCCATTTACTATGCTTCAACAATATCAGGTGGAGCTGAGGATGAGGAGAAGGGAAAGGAGATGGAGAAAGAATACAAGGAACTGTGTGATTGGATGAAGAGAAATCTTGGTGATAAGGTGGCAAAAGTTCAAATTTCCAAGCGGATTAGTTCTTCACCCTGTGTGCTTGTCTCAGGAAAATTTGGGTGGTCAGCTAACATGGAAAGGTATGCAAGATTAAGATACATGTTAATTTGTGGAGTGAAGTTGAGATTAACAAGCTTTGCAAGCGAGTTAACTTTAATGTGAAAGGGGTGGTTGGAAATGGATCTGTCACCAAGCATCAGGAAAAGATTGGATGTACGGATGTGAATTGCTTACCATAGTGCGCAGTTGTCCTAAACTTGGGTATGTTGTGCATGTGCAGGATAATGAAGGCCCAAACTCTTGGGGATTCTTCCCATATGGATTTCATGCGTGGACAGCGAATACTTGAGATCAACCCCAACCATCCTATAGTTCAGGATTTAAATGTCAGTGTACTTCTGAGTAGTCTTTGTGCTTGAGTTTCTCATGGTGGGCTTTTAGCATTTGGGATCTAACTTGGTCAATTCTAACTCTGAGCTTGTGTGTCTCACAGCGTACGAGCAAGGGTGCTCCACAGAGCTCACAATCTCAGAAGATGTTGGATCTTCTATATGAAACTGCACTGCTGTCCAGTGGCTACACGGTGAGCTAGGATTTTGACATGCTTTGGCCAACTCTTTTTACTTCTCAGCTGACAACTTGTTGATGAAGTTTTCTGATAGCTGGAAGTGCAATGCCATTTTGTTGACATCGTAGCCCCATTGATCCCTGGCAGTGCCTATTTGGACATGCCTCCTTTCTTCTCTGTCCCCTGGCCAAGCTTGAAGAGGATCAGATTATACTGTTGTGTAATCTAATCCTAGTCAACATTTGTGGCCATGTTACTGTTTGGTTTGTGGTTTGGGCTTCCAAGCAGGTTCTTTCTAATATGTGCTCTATTGTACATGATCCTAGAAAGAAGTTCACATTCTTAAAGGACTGAAATAACATTGTTTGGAATTTTCTTGCATGCAGCCTGAAAGCCCAGCTGAATTTGGGGCTAAGGTTTATGAGATGATGTCACTAGCCTTGGCTGGCAAGAGTGAAAGCACAGCCGGAGAACCGTCAACAAGCCATGCTGAGGTTGTCGAGGCATCTGAAGTCATCACAGAAAATGATCCATGGAAAAGTTAGGGCATGGTAATTTACCAGGTTCGGCAGAGGATAGCAGTTTTGACCTGAAAAACAAATTGAGGCAAGTTAGTGTAGTGAGTGTTGTCTCATGTTTCTATTTTGGGCAAATACAGGCTTCATCATACTTTTGAAATAAGGTTTTGTTTTGTAGAGTGAGTCAGGCAGTTGTTGAGTTCTGTGGGTAGTTGTGTGAGGAGACCTTAGAAATGCAACCAATAATTTTCTGTGATTTCTTTGAAGCCTGGGTTCATATGAACAGGTATGAAGGGTGTTTGGATAATGAATGGTAATTGTTAGTATGTTATTGGTATGTGCTGTCCACTGATTTGGCAATTCTTGTAAGGCTCAATTCAGTCCGCAAGGCCCAGGGCCATCACTGGTATAAGGGGCCAGTGTTAGATATACATCAAAAGGGATTTTTTATAGAGTGTCCTTTGATGAGAAAATGTGAAGAATCATCCATGTGGTAGGAGGCACACACCATTTGGAAATTAATTGCTGTCTGCTAATTAAGATATCATATTTAGCAAAGACGATTGATCCTTGCCTTACACCATAAGAATGGGTTATAGTGTCGGTTTGTGTTGGCTAGGTACATTTCAAGTCATTCTTCATTTAAATTTCGAATCCTAATCTGTTCAAATTCTAGGGTTAACAGATTAGGATTCGAAAGTCCAGGTGTGATTCAAGCACCGGTGGTAGGTTAAGTCTTTCAGTGACCTGCCCCTATCACTAGGGAATTTGCCACATCACGCAGGTCAATGGATGCAAAGCCTGTCCTTTGAGATCCATTGAGCAGGTGCAAAATACACACAGAGGTTTGAACAAGCCGAAGTTATGTGGTACTTGATGTGGTTGCCCTCTGAAAACTTTAGAGTGGTGGGCAGATGTCTTCAGAGCTTTCTGTCAGATTTGCAATCCCATCACACACACATACACATTCTCTCGTTTACTTACTGCCGAGTGCAAATTCTTTGTGCCCGTCTGTATCCAGAAGTAAGCAATCGCTGGATGGTCTTCAATACCGCTTTTGCTTTTTGCACTGTCATTGATGTTGAGTCGCTACTAGCATTATTGTGTTGGTATCTTGGTTTCTGTTGTTGCTTAAGAGGAAGCTTGCTCCTGTTTCGTCTTCTTCGAGTCTTATTCTTCTTGTCTCGTTCCATCCAGTGCACGTTCAGAGGAAGTTTGATGAAGCAGATCATTCCAAGTCCAAACAATCACAGTTTCTTTTGATGAAACTTCAACAATCTCAAAGAATTATGAATACCCAGCTCCGTAAGCTGCCAAAAACCATTGAAGAATCTTACGGCAAATGAGAACATACACAAAATGCATCGATGTGTAAATCCTGCAGCCAATTTGCAGCAAAGTTTCGTGTGATAGTATAAAACCACTGCAATCTGACCTTTGTGTCTGGATAAACTATTCTTCAACAACAGAACTCAAAATAGAAATCATCACACAACTTTCACAAGAAGAGCTTCACAAACTCCATGAAAAGAAAACCTGGATCTCATCACAACTTTCATGAGAAGAGCTTCACAAAATCCATGAAAAAAACCTACAGCTAATCACATCTTTCTCACGTTCAAGAGCTTCACAAAATCCATGAGAACAAAACCTGTAGCTCATCACAACTTTCACGAGAAGAGATTCACAAAATTCATGAGAAGAAAACCTGGAGCTCATCACAACCTTCACAAGAAGAGCTTCCCAAAAATTCCAAAATTCATGAGAAGAAAACCTAGAGCTCATCACAACTTTCACGAGAAGAACTTCACAAAATCCATGAGGGGAAAAACAGTGCAGGAGTTTTTATTTGCACAGAACACGATGTTTGAACATGCGGTGATGGCAAGCCTTTCGTCAGCTCACTCATCCTCGAAGTGACTCTTTCTCTCTCTCTGAGTCTAGCCTTATTGTTGCTTCCTTCATGAAGCACATGACGCTGTCTGTGCGAAGGGTACGCTTTTCTCTTTCTTTGAACGTTGCAATCTTCTTCAGCCACAAATTTTGTGAGAACAACCATAGACAGAGGGAATGCTTGCTTGAAATCAGAACTGGTTGTGGAATCCTGAGAGGTACTCTCTCTCTCTCTCTCTGTGTCTCTCTCTCAGACGAGGAGGAGCCTCAAGCAGTTTATGACAAACTTTTTCGGAACCGTTGCTACAAATTTGCAAAGAGGATGATCGATGGATCTATCGATCGATCGATCGATCGATCGATCGGTTATCGTCTTGTTGTTGCTAGACTTTCGATTTTCGAGGCCATGCATGAATCATCCTACATGAACCCACTGAGCAACGCTCGGGATGCCTTCCGACACTGCAAACAACATGTAGTAACCTGCGGGTGCAATCACCGCACTCGGTGGTGCATTAGCAGCGACTGTATATGCACCCCCTCCCGCAGCAGCTGGGACTGCAGCATTCAGTTCTATCAATCTTTGTCCCTGCAGCAGCAATCAGGCAACCAACCAACCAACCAACCAACCATGGAACTTCAAATTCTTTTCTTTGAGGAATTGCAGAGAGGATCCGAATGGGACAGACATAATTAAGTCGCCGATTTTGCATGATGAATCCGCAATTTTTGAATGAGCCTCGAGAAAAGAACAAAAAGTCGTGAAGATTATGAAGATAATTGGTTTCAATTTGGCGACCAAAAATTGATTCTGAGATTGTGGTATTGTTATCCGTTTCAATCTAGTGACATTGCGCCATGTTTCAGTCGTGGAGAAAGAATTGCGCGACGTGTGGAACAAGAAGGTCAGTCAGTAGTTAGTACCTGGCCGAAGGAATGAGTCGAATATGCAGCGCTGACGAGATTGAGCTCGATGGCCCTCGGATTACCATTTTCAACTCTGGCTTCGAATCGCGCATTGTAGGCTAATTCTTCAGGAGCGTTGGCGATGACTGGTCTATTGCCACGAAGGTAAGCTGGTGAGTATGCCTCGATCCTGAGCTCTGTCGCGAGATATCCTGTCAGGGTGTAAAATTGGTGTGTGTTGCTGCCAGCGATGAGAACACGACCGTCGGGCAAGAGGTTGGCGGTAGAGTGATACACGCGAGCAATGTTCGTCCCCGTCAATACTTGGAAGCGACGACCAACGGCGCCGTTGGGATTGTACAACACTGGTGTTAGCACGGGGTTTTGTGCATTTCCCCAACCTTGAGCACCATTGGCAGCTCCGTTGATGATGAGGACGGTGCGATCAGGCAAGAGCACCATGTCACCCATGTTGCGTCTAAGAGGCATGTTCTCCATCTGCCAATTCGCACCTTCGGACAGGGGCGCAATTCTTCCACAACTCGCCGTCGCCGGGAGAGCGGCTCCAGGATTGAGGAACGCACCGTACGTTGCTCCGCCGCACACAACAACCTCGGGCAATGTATAATCAATGTAAGCAGACAATGGCAACAGGACCGAGCTACCAGCTGACGGATAGTTTCTGGGCCCGCCGGGAAGATTAGGGAGCTGCTTCACGGCAGTGACCCTCTTCCAGTCGAAGAGGACAGCGTACTGGTTGGCAAACAAGAAGATTTGGTCGTTGGGGAGCAAATGCACGTAAGGATAGAGATTGTCGGCTTGACCATCATTTGCCTGCAAGGACGCACATCCCCCGATCAAGTACCGAAATTCCACAAGTCAGTTTCGAAAAGAATCAGACGAAATCACAGAGGATCTTGCTTGTCTCAAGTTACAAATCATCTCAAATTTTTCTCTCTCGGAAAGTCGTAAGTTTCGTGACATGATCATATCTACAGTCGGTTGAGAGATATCAATATTTCTTTCTCAAGCACAAGAGGTTTGTGGAGGAGCTTGAACACGAGATCACGCATGGTGCGATCAGAAGGGAGTAGTTATGATTACATTTCCGATGAGAGGAACGTAGGTAGCGCCTCGGCCGTTAGCGGGCACAAATTCCACAGTCGGGTTGTTTCGTCCGCCGACGACGATTTGCGTACCGTCCGGCAATTGTGCGTTGCTCGCGTACCACCGGCCCTCCACCAACGGGACATCGGTCTCTACCCAGTTGCAATCACCATCTCCTGGACACGGCGTGAAAGTTCTAATCTGCGCGCGGATGCACACGTCACAAATCACGCACGGTCACATATATTGGATAAAGTGCACACTTGAAAAAAGATTGTTGACGAGGAATTTGACCTCGAGAACTTTGTAGTCGGAGGTTTAAAGCTCAACGAAGACGTAACTGAATCGATCGATCAAGAGAGAGAGAGAGAGAGAGAGAGAGAGAGCTGATAATTGTTACCTTAGAATATCCATCGTTGTCTCCACCTGTTTGCACCAGTGTACCATCGTCTCTGAATTGCCCCGAGGAGCACCAGGTGTCTGTTTGAACGAAAAGAGGCCTGATTCGGTTCGTACCGAGGTCGAGGACGGCAGAGTGCGCTGTGCAGTCGTGCTGCAAGCTCTGCATGACATGAGAGAGAAAAATATGCAAAGATTTTGCAAGTTAGAAATCCCCGGTCAAGTTGCGAAGTTTGAGTGACATATGCGAACAACGTCCCCGCAGGCCGGGGTGCACAAAAAATTAGCCGAGAAGGTTCAAGGTCAGCTACTACAGCATTCAAAGGAGACAGTTACTTGACAAGGAGGAGGAGTCGCAGGTGATGATCACCTCGTCTTGCGCATCGTTACGACATTCTCCATTGGGTAACGCGAGCTGTGAAGCCCCGATGTCCGTCCGGTCCAACAAGACAGCAGTGTTGAAGCGCGTAATGGCCGTGTGCATGGACGCAATACCCGCATTCTCCACAAGAATCTCCCACGTTCCTTGCGCCTCCACTTGCAACACTGCTCCCGACATCAACAGCGCCACCACCTGAAACCCGAAGAAGAGCAGCTGCACCACCACGCTGGTAGCCATTGACGAACCCATTTTATGTATAAAACCGCCAACAACTTGGCTCAATATTGCAACGTACCACAAGCTGCAGGAGCTGCACTGCTCTAGTTCTCTCGAGCTCAGTTATACGTAACACTACTGGACTCGCAGTCTACTTGCAGCAACACTGATGCAGATGAAATTAGAAAAGTATAGAGTATTGTCTGCAAACTAGAGCCTCGGATGATGCACACTAGATCAGCGAGCTGCCACTAGCTCGTAGTACTACTGCTGGCTTACAGCACTGGAGGAGACTCGATCTCGACTGAGCTGTGAAGCTTGCTCTGAATTCGCGGCCCTCAAATACATGTGCAGCAAGTCCGATCGACTCTAGAGAACAGGGCCCCACAAACTACACGTACAAGATGATGTCTTGTTGCTACAATTGGAAGAAAAGAGTGAACAAAAAGGGAAATTCCGTTACTCCTCCTCAGCACAATAATTTCTCCATCTATGGTACCCAGCTCTACAGATCCACAATCAGTCTAGCCGGCCCCCGCGTGGGTCCCGCAATAACAACAACAACAACAAACAGAATTATAGATCAGAGGAGTCGTCCTAAACTCAGTGCACCGATCCTGCATACCAATGGAAAGTTCGCGAATATGATCGTCGAGTTGCTTGTCGCGAGCTTTTGCTTCTCTTGCACTTTTTGGTTCGCCAATTATCCTTTTTTTTGCATGTTACAGACTGGACTTTTGCAGTTCTATTGAAAATTTACCTGCATACAAATCGTCGTCAAGAAAACAGATCAACCAAATTTGTAAACCATTTCATGAAGAGCTGAACAGCAACTTATAGATCAAACTGACTCGAAGAAATTCACAAGCAGGCCTATGGGGAACTCAGTCTTTTTTCATTTTTGTTTGGGGAGCTAAAAATTGCCAAAAGGCCACAGTTTTTTTTTTAATAAAAAAGGCTAATATTCTTTCGGAAATTTTGTCTTCCTTAATAAAATTTCGCCAAAAAATTTCCCAAATTTTTGTTTTAAGGAGCTTGTCGCCACAGTTCTCTCCTGGTCTTCCTGACATAAACTGACATTTATGATTGGGTAGAATGAACCAACTTCTTCGTCTGCTGTACGAGCACATCCAGCTTTGCTTTGCTTCTGCAAAGCGTACTTCAAATCATCTCGTCCAGGATCAAGCGTGGACATGTACAGATTATCGAGACGGAAGGAAGGGCTTGGCTTTTCTTGTTTTCTTTCTTTTGGCCCTTTTCGTTTGGGTTTGATTGATTGATTAGCTGATCCAATACGGGCAACAATCAAGTGATTTCCATTCTACTAACGAACATAATCGTCATCCCTACACACGAAAACCACCAGACTTTCTTTTTCTGATCTCGAATTGTCGCCTGCTTGATCCTAACAAAACGTGTGATGATCTTCCGTTTCTTCACAACCTCCAAAGCTGAAGGCCGCTCGGTCCCATGTTACGACATCAGCATGATCAGCTTCATCTAATTTTGCCCTGATTTTAAAACCTAATTTGACCTAGTAATTTTAGTGACCTAATGCTTGAACATTAGGCCTCCAGGCCGTTGGAAATTTTCACTGCTTTCTTGGACCCATTTCTGTATTAGGGATTCTTGAATGTGGAATTCATGATCAGATCAAAAGGCCCCAACATTTGGTAAGAAAAGTGAGCCTTTTGGTTTGCCAATTAAACATGACTGAAACTCAACAAGCAAAATCAAGCAACCGTGTCAAGCATTAAAGGGAAAAAAAGAGAAAACCTCATTCTTGACCTAATTTTTGGACCTAAAGCTTGAACATTAGTGGCCACTGGAAATTTTCACTATTTTTTCTGTACCCATGATTTCTGTGTCTAGGATTTAGGAAAGTGGAATTCCTGAGCAAATTAAAAGGACCCAACATTTGGTAAGAAAAATGAGCTTTTTAGTTTGCCAATTAAATCTAAATGAAACTCCACATGTAACTTAAGCTAATCAGTCAAATTTTAAAGAGAATAAAAGAGACCTAATTCTTGAATGTGAGTCCAGGCTGTTTAAAATTTTCCACTATTTTCTTGGACCTGTTTCTATGCTTTAAATTCCAGAAGGTGGAAATCATGTGCCAATGGAAAAGACCCAACATATGGTAAGCAAAATGACACTCTACTTTGCCCATAAAACATGACTTCAGGTTCAAACTCAATAGACATCGATAAACATAAATCAAGCTAATACTGACTCCACACATAAATGAGGAAAACAAATGAGCTATTTCAGTTTGGCAACTAAAGCAAGACTGGCTCATTAAAGTACTCAAACACAAAAAGAAGAATCAGTGAGCTACCCTAGTGGCTGAGGGTTTGGCTACAAACAAAGCTGGCAGTTGGGATTCGAACTCCCAACTAGACCCCTGGTGAGCTACTACCCTGGTCGCTGGCGGTTGGGAGTTCGAAACCCAGCTGTGGACCCCTTCTGCTCAAACTCTGTGAGGACTGTAAGAAACCCTAGTGGTTAACTTTTAGGCCTGTCGGCAGAGTT
>Ga0209611_10002332_pt1 | contig 33274 bp, 26 predicted proteins | sample S1TSphgellanicum_3_FD_187693 | JGI IMG/M metagenome (GOLD analysis project Ga0209611, IMG submission 187693) | Host-associated microbial communities from peat moss isolated from Minnesota, USA - S1T2_Fc - Sphagnum magellanicum MG (SPAdes) (version 2) | ecosystem: Host-associated > Plants > Peat... | reverse complement strand
CTCAAAGCAACTGAGGCTGCCTTCTTAGAAATGGCTGACAGGTAGTTAGTTTTCTCCCCAGATGAAAGCTTTCTCCTCTGCCAAAAGTTTTGGGCTTTCGGTGCTTATTAACTGCCTGTCTTAGCAAATTATTGGGCTCTTTTCCTTAAGTGTAATTATGCAGTATGCTTGGTTAGTTTTGTCCTATACAACAAGTTCCCTTCTTCATGGTCCTCACTTTTATCTCAAACAAGATGATGCCTTGATTGGCAGGGTTTTGCATGAAAATCCAGAACTCATGGTCATGGGATCATGTGTGCTTGTCATGCTCATGAAAGATGAGGATGTATATATCATGAATGTGGGGGATAGTCGAGCAGTTGTTGCTCAGCAACATTCAAAGAGCTGGGGTTCCCTTTCCCATGTGGGCCATGCACAACCCAATGGCCTTACTGTGGAAGAACCACCTGAAAAGAGCACTGGTGTTCAAGATACATTGTTACAGTTGGAGCTGGACAAAATTATTGAAGAGGCTCCTACAGAATTCAAAGGCCTCAAGTTGAAAAATGGTACCAGGAGCTTGGCATCTGATCCAGCACCAGGGTCATTGTTATTGGATGCCCTGCAGCTTTCTTCAGATCATAGCACCAGCATTCTTGAGGTAGATGACAGTGCAAGCTTCTTCCTGAATGTTATATTCTTGTGATGATTCTTCTTGCACAAACAGATCTTCTGATGAAAATGAGCTGATTTCTGTTGTGGGGATGGACATAGGAAGTGTTAAGAATAAAGGCAGAGCATCCCAATGATGAGAATGCCATTTCCAACAACAGGGTGAAAGGCCAGTTAAAAGTGACCCGTGCATTTGGTGCTGGATTTCTAAAGCAGGTAGAGCTCCATAAATAGCCTTCATTTCATACCAGTTTTTTTCTTTGGAAAATAATTCCATATTTTTCATTGGGTGGAGTCACTCATATCCACACCCTTGCATATTTCAATGCACTAGGCTATGTTCTTCCATATACAATTTCAACTGCTCACTTGTGTATGGTTTTGGATCAACAGCCTGTATGGAACAATGCACTGCTCAAAATGTTCCGCTGTGACTTTGAGGGCACTGACCCCTACATCACCTGCAACCCATTTCTTCACCACCATAGGCTTGGTCCACAAGACCACTTCTTGGTACTTTCATCTGATGGGTTGTACCAATATTTAAGCAATGAGGAGGTAGTTTCTCGAGTGCAGTGGTTCATGCAAAACTTCCCTGATGGAGACCCTGCTCAACATCTGATTGAGGAGCTCTTGTTTCGCGCTGCCAAGAAAAATGGTAGGTCTACCTTACTGCACCTTCAGGACATTTGTACTGTAGCTGAAAATGTCGGAGTCTGGAACTTCCAAACCTATCACCTCTTTGACAAATCTCCTAAAAGCACATACTACAGATCCTCATTCCAGTGTTGTGATTCTGACTGGTGCACACCCAATCTGTGCATATATACAGGGATGGACTTCCATGAGCTGCTAGACATACCTCAGGGAGATCGTCGCAAGTACCATGATGATGTGTATGTAATGGTTATTTCTCTTGAGGGTAGGATCTGGAAGTCCGCTGGTTAAAAGAGGCGAAAAAATTGCTGTAACGTTCTCAATCGTGTGTTCCCCCTTCAATTGTACCATCATTTGAAGCTCCTCGAAAGGGAAAAAGCGTTTGGTGCTTAGCACATCACTCAACACCGTAGGCCATTTGTTTCAAATGTCCATACTTGGACAAGAATCAAATTTAATCATCTCATGATCTTTTGCTCCATGGTAATCTGGGTGGTGGAAATAGGCAAATCGCTCTGGAAAAATGTGAAGTTGCAATGTGACATACAAAAATAGAGTTTACTGGACAAGAACTGATGAAATTTTTGAGGGTCTGTGTTCAATCATTCATTAATTCCTAGGTCTCATCTTTTGTGTCAAAAATCATTTTGTCTTGGATACCTGAGTCATTGGTATGTTATGCAGTTGCACATTGTGACGCCAAAACTGATACGAACATGGGTGTGCTTCACTAAGGAGCTTCACTAAAGATTTGTAAAAGTGAAGGGCACCTGACCCTAAAATAAAATTCAACCCTTCCATGCCCAACCTCTATATGCAAACTAATGTTATGCTCATAATATTCTTCTCGGTTCTTACGTATTTGCCAAGTCATTAGTATTTTAGGCCGCCTCAATTTGGGTTGCCTTGACAACTACAAGTTTCACCTATGTAGCATCAACCTCATCAACAACATCAATCATCGGTGGATGAAACTCATATGCACCCAAGTTGGATTGTGCTATCAATTTGAGTTTAGAACCATTATTGCCTAAGACAAAGTCATCAAAAACGACTATTTTAAATTATTCCATTTTGAATTTGATGGCACATTGTGGAAATGAGGCATGTGCAACAATCAAAGTTAACATTCTTTGCTCATGTTGTGATTCAAGTGAATTCTCCTAAGCATTATGGCATGGGGACATGGAGAAGAAAGTCATTCAATAATTTAATGAAATGGATGCGACGTGCATGGAATTGAAGGAGATTCATGATTTGTTAATGATTGAGGAAGAAATCAAACACCTTGTCCTCTCCACTAAGTCCAAATTGAAGTTGCCCAAATTGGTTGTTATGAAAGAACTTTCCACTCTTGTTGCCAATGTGGCTTGAACCTATCTTCTCAATGATATTGTGACCCCCATTGTTTTACAAGAAGCCATGTTAGAAGAGGAAAACAAACACCCTATACTTTAGGTACCAAGTTGAAATTCAAGTTGCCTACATTGGATGTCATGGAAGAATGTTTTCTCTTGCAATAGTAGCTACATGTGTGCTATGTATAAAATTTTGTCTTTCAAAATAATTAATGGTATTGTGGCCCTTAATGAATTGTACAAGAACTAGGTGGACCCTTGATGTTTAAGGACTCTAATAATTCATACAACCAAGTAATGAATTGAATTATTACAACGAAGCAAGGACTTGGGCATAACAACTAGAATGTGATGATATCATCCCAAAGGCGGCCTCAAATATTAAGGTTTCCAATCTAGTGGGTGAAATTTCCCTTTGCCACCTTCCCCCCCTCCGCCACCTCTCATCCCTTACCCTCAAACTAAAAGAACCTCCAACAATTGCAAGCAAGGAAAAGGATGTTTATGCAAAAGGCTTTGGCACTTGCAACATAAAATATTATCCAATTGCTTTTGAAAAACAAAACAAATGGGCTTGTTGAACTTCACCAAAGTCTATTTCCAACACCTCAACTATCAAGGGGGCTTAAATGGGACTCATGGAACGTTCTCGAAGGATCAAGAGACACAAGCAAAGGCATCACCTCTACACATCATACCTTTGGTAAGTGGCACAATCATGCACAAAAACTTTGAATGGAATGATGTTTGGTGTGGAGAGCATGTATCAACAAATATGAAGGTTTGTGCATGATGAACTTGGTTGGCAACCTCATGGGGGGTTCACACTAGCTCCATGCATACTTGAAACATGTGGTTGGTTTATTTGCAACATGGACCAATTGCTTTTGGTTCACATTAACCCTAATTACACCAATGTGTCAAAGGTTTATAATTATATTTAACTTTGAAGTGTAAACTATAAACCTATTTCTAGTTCGTACCACCAACATAAGACTAATCGTTCCCACCCACCATGCCACACTATGCATTAATCATGAGTCAACAATAAAATTTACCCTTGTTAAAGTTGCCCCAAAAAGTTACTTTAAAAAAAAAATTTAACCCAAGTTATATTGGGGCTTTTTTAATGTTTGGACTCACATCACCACAAAATAGAAAATCAATGTTCCTATACCCCATTTTTTTCAATCTTTCTAGGCTATATGTTTGGATTGCACCTTGTGAGGTTATGGATGCCATTTTTTGAAGTTTTATTCTTCATTGTATGGCAATGATTCATGTCAATTTTTTTTTTTTTGGTTTTTTTACATTATTTTTTGTGTTTGACGACATAAGGAAAAAGATAATTATTTTATTTCATTTTTGGACTTCACTAGTATTCCCAATGGTTAAAGATTGGTCAATATTATCCTTGGGAATTTAAGGATCTTATCAACATTCCACAAAAGTGTGGAACAAAATGTTTACTTAAGGTTTCTTATTTTGGGTGGTAGTTGAAATAAAATGTTGTGCATTCAAAAGATTGCCAATTTTTTACAAAAAGACTCATAACTTCAAAACATCAGTTAGTGCTACACATTTAATATACGTGAAAAAGGTCATTAAACAAGCATGTGTCACCTTACTTCTTACTAATGACGGTTTCAAACATGTGTTAATCTGAACAATTATGTGTTGAACACACTTGCACAAATTCATAACTATGAAACACATAGTCTTAAATCTACATCAACATTTTAGAACTATGTGTTGAACTCCTTGACATTTGGAACCCATAGTTGGACCTTATGTCCTTGCCTAATGTGAACCTATCATTAGATTTGGAAATTTAAACTATAATTTGGAAGCATGGGTAATTTTGTCTTTTTGAATGTGTGACATTGGATTATAGTAAGATTGCTTACATATTTCCCCATGTGCACATTCAACAAATTCTAGTCATATTGTTGGTTGAGTTGTAAACAATTGTTACATGTAAATGAGTTTCAAAGGAGACTTTTATTTTTATGTAGAATAATTTCGACAAAAATATTATGTAAAAATAAGTCAATTCACTAAAAATTGTTTTTACTAGCTTCAAGAGGCCTAACCAACTTTTTCTCTACATTCAACAATTATTTTTGCTAAGTTGGGTGAAAAATTTAATAACAAGTGTTGTGCTTTAACAGCTCTTACAACATCATTCCCAAGGTGTGTTGTGTTAAAATTAACATCATGGTTATAAATAGATAACATGGATGATTCAAATTAGAAAAAACTACATCATCATGAAGTCAACACAATACATAATCAAAAGTTCAATGTTATAAGAATGTCAATAATGGTTTACATTCATTATTTTGTTTGATACCATTGCCTAGAAGGTCACAATAAAATGCACAAACTCTTTAGTTACATTATGTTTGGATGGTTTTGGCAACATGTTAAACCTTCCCACTACCATAAAAACTAGCATTTGCAACCAATTTATTTCTGATTAAATAGACATTATTGTTGCATGACACTATGTTGTCACTTTGTTACAACTACATTTATGCCATGTGGATTTTTTTTTTGCTTTTGGTTGTGTATGCAATTAGATTTCAACTAGTTTGGTATGTGCACCATTTCAAAGAATAAAATTTGGGGTTGTTATCATAATGAATCCAAGTAGACCACTTAATATTCCTGGAATCTTGTTTTATGAGATAATTTATTTGTTTAATTTAATTCATACGACCCAAAAAGATGTTGCATTATACCATCATGGTAAGGTGTACTTAAAAAATCCCCATGAAACTTCATTTTTTAACCATTTGGAACCTTTTTAAAAATACTTTAAGTAACAAAAAAAAAATTTAAGCATTAGTGACATGGTCTTAAAATGCATTTTTTATATTCCATATTCATCATATACAATTCCAATGTATCCAAAAGTTTAGATAATACATTAGGAATATTATTCTATTATTAGATTTCATCCAATTTTTTCCACATTTACTTAAGTAATTTTTTATCACAAAAAAAAATGAAAGCATTAATTACAACTATAATGGCTCCTATTAACCCAACTGCATTCACATTAGTTGTTGTAATTATTTTACAACAAGATTAAATTTCAAAATGGTTTCGTACTTTTAATGTGAGTCAATATTTGATTAAAACTAAAGAACCAAGGTTGTCATATCAAGATAATTGCTTAACTTTAACCATGCCAACATTTCAATAAAACATTATTACACATTTGTTTACTCAATGCATTTTTAAAACCCACATCCATTAAAACACCCTTAAGTTTGTCAAATGGTATTAGGGCAAATAACCTCGTTGATTCCCAAATTTGCAACAATATACAAACCCAAGGTGTGGCCCCTAATTCCCAAGAAATAAACCAAGGTGGAAGTTTTGTGACAAGACCACGAGGGATTCACAAGTGGGAGTTGAAGGTGAAATCAACTTGCCAAAACCAAGAAAGAGGAAAATTAATGCAAGTTGAAACCAAAACGGTGCATGGATGTATAATGAGTGAACAAAATTCAAAAAACACACCAAATGTCGAACTTGGAAAAAGACCACTACCCCCTCTCTTGTAATATATTTTACGATGAAAGAATGTCCCAAGACTTTTAGGAATGAGTATGGAAAATCACTAATTTTGTCAAGTTATGAACACCTTGCAAGTTCATAATTCTCACATACAAGTTTCAATTTAAAAGCTCTCAAAAGAAACCTTGTAGCCCTCAAAAATAAATTTTCAACACCATATCACATGTTCAATTTGGAGGTTATTTGGACCTAGCAGGATAGATTATTGAAGTGAAAAACAACATATCAATCCTATTGGGTAAAAACATTTATCAAAACAAATGTTATAATAGTTAGATTACCTAATGTAAATTTTAACAAACAACCTTCATTAGATTCCAAACTATTAATTAAGAGAACTCAAATTTTAAAATATTCCCCTTGGGAGGCCAATCCTACATATTTTAGGAAGCACTTGAAATTTTTTAAAAAATTTATGGGGGTATTAAGGTTTTTTTTTTTTTTTCACCTTATAATTATTTAATTTGGTCGTATGCAGAATTATTTGACAAATTTTTAACATATATATTTGATTATAGTCATCAAATATCTGGCATGTCCTATATTAACATTATATAGTTATATAAATCAATATAATTTATTATTTATTTGAAACAAACACCTTCAAAGCATCAACATGAACACCATTCAAGGTTTAAACATTTTGAGGTCTTCACCCAACTCCAAACTTCCTTTTATCTAAGCTTCATCTAAGTCCAACTCATTCTTTTCTTCAAAACTTTTAATCCAAATTGACAATAGACTAAATGATAGATGTCCTTCATATGTTTTTCACATTCTTATGCCCCTATTATCAATTTTGATACATAAACAAATATACATTATATTCATAACCATGTATTTATTTAAACATGGTATTCAAGAATTAGGGTATGTAATTTTATTTTGAAATGTATTTTAACTTTTACTTTTGAGAAAATGTTACACCTTTTTTTTATTTCATTTAAAAAAAGATGGAAATGACCTCCTCAAAAATATTCTATTAGTCATTGTGCTACTAGATTTGAAAAAAGAGAATGTAAAATTATACTAGATCTAAATCTTTAGGAGATAATCATACAATAGTTAAGTAGCTTAGGTATGAACCTATTGAAATAATCAATACTCAATTTTGAACTACTCTAATGGAGTTATGTTTTTAGTAAAGCTCCACCACAATTCTTGACAAAGAATTTGACACTTGGATTTGGAAATGATCCTACTAGTTAGTAAAATGAACAAAAAGGACTTGCACTAGTTAGGCTATCTAATAGATATTCATATGCGAAAAGTCCTATGGTACTTTAAACTATTAACAAAAAAGATTCAAGTGTTTAAATATTTTAATAATCCTTCAACAACTCTGAGAATGTAACAACTCTAATAGTGACTATTTGGACGCTTACTAAGATTGGACATTATTGGACATAATAACTTCAACACCTATTTGCCCGTAGATAATTCACACTCCAATAATGAAAATAACACACACAAAATGAAAGTACAACCTTTTTTTTGTATTTGTTTTACAACAACACATTATCGAGCTACTACAATATGATAGTATTAATATAATATCATTATTACAAACCTTATTCAAAACTTGATCACACACACTAATCATTATTCAAGTCTAATTTATATCACACACACACACACACACACACACACACACAATACAAAAGGGGTTCATTTCATTGCACATAGTTGCATCTCATATATGCAACTAGCCTTCCACAAATATGGTATATGAAAATGTATAATGATATCATATATAAATATCAAATGTAGATTGTTGCATATAATTAAAAATAACATGTGACTTGTTTTGGGCAACTAAGACAATTTTTAGTTACACGTGTCATTTGTAACTAAAAATCAATTACAAATGACAATTGTAAAATGTTGATTCTCTAATAGTGTATCTTAGGTTATTTAAAGTTATATTACTTTAGGTTATTGAAGGTTATTTTTGGCTATTATAAATTGTCATATGCTATTAATAAGCTAGGGTAAAATACCTATAATTACTTAAAATAGCCTAAGATAAAACCTTAAGATAACCTAGGAGAATACCTTCAAATAGGCTAGCCTAAAATATATAAAACTTTGAATAAAATAACTTATTGTATCTAATAACTTAGAATAATTTAAAGTATAATAGCCTAAAGTAGAATGCCCCATAACAACCAATAATAACTTATGGTATAATAACAAAAAAAAGTAAAGATAAAATAGTTGATAATAACTTTAAATATCCTAGGTTAAATTATCATACAATATTTAATAATAGCTTTGAATAACTTTGCATATAATAACTTATAATAACATAGGGTTAAAATAACTTAAAATATTCATGGATAACTTAAAATAATTAAGAATAGGTGAGAACAACTTAGGGTAGAGTAACCAAAAATAGTAGGGTAAAATAATTTATAATAACCCTGGGGTAGTCAACAACAACCTAGAGTAAGATTGCCAAGAATTGTAAAAATAAACAAAGTTATAATAACCTAAAATAACTTGAAATAACTTAAGGTAAAATAACTTAATATAACATAAAACTAATTAACTTACAATAGCCAAAAATAAGATGGGATTAAATAACCCACAATAACCTAAGGTAGTAAATTTAAAAGTAACATAGGGTAACTTAGTGTAAAAGAGCTTAGATAAAATTTAAAGTGATTTAAAAATAACTTATAATAGCTTGGGGTGGTTTAAAGTAACTAGGTAATCAAGGTAGGTAGGTTAGGTCACATAAGTAGGATGGGAAGAAATGTTTGAATAATGATGTGATGACAAAATTTATCATTTGTTCAAAAAATGATGCAATGGTTAAAGGTTTGGACCTTAATGTGAAGGTTGAAGGGTTTAAATCTTCACTTTTACAACTTAATTGAATGTGGTTAACTAGCCTACTTATCTTAGCCTAACTTAACCCTTTACATTAACCTAATAACCTAGGTAGGGTAAAGTAGGTAGTTTATAAATTTATTAATATTATTATTTTAGTTATTAATTGTTAGGTTAAGTAGGTAAATAGTTAAGGCAAATAATATAGGCAAATAAATAAATAAATAAAAATTGGGTTTTTAAAAAATGAAAATTATAGATAAAAATTTGTTGACCATATATTGTTTCCTCATTTGACCAGTTGAAAAACCTAGTAAAAACCCCCAATTAAAAAAACTTGTCAAAATAGCCAACCAAAAAGACCTAGTCAAAGTGAACATCTCAAAATTGACTTATTTAAAATGGCAATTTGGTCAAATTGGATAAAAGGCAAAAAGATCACATGGGGGGTCTAATTTTTCCAATAAAAAATATTGTGATTTCTTGTAGTTGTATATGGGGTATGGAATGCCATGATGTTTGTTGAATATGTAACCTTCACATAAAGGAATGTGTTTTGATTGCAATTTAGGAAGTTGTATTACCATGTCTTTGTTTTGTATGTTAATGATGGGTCTATTTTTCAAGTGATCTAATTGATGGTGCCACTTTAAAGATTTAGTTGTAAAACTAGTGAAAGTGCTAGTTGACAATGTCAACTCCAAAGATAAATGGATTCCTTCTTTGTGATTTTTTTTTAAAAAAATTTGATCCATTAGGTGGTGTCATTATTATGAAGCAATAATTGCCTTCAAATGTGATTAAAGTGTGAACATACTTGAAAATTGTGCCACAAAGAAAAAATTATTTGCTAAACAAGGAACATGTAAAGTGTTGTGTATTTGTAAATATTTACCATAGTCAAAACGTATGGTCATAGAATCGATGCCTATAGCCTCTTAATACAAAATTATTATCCTCCATATAAATTGTTTTAAGGGTAGCAAGATTCATGTAATTTTGAAATAAGTTATGTAGGGGTGACAAGTGTTGGTTTGCCTTGAAAACAAGAAACCGTTTTCCAAAATCTTAGAGGCAAATTTCATGAATAGAGAAAAATCAAAGAAGTATAGTTGGTCCTCTTTAGTTGAAATCAAATTTAGTTGAGGTTTTGGAATTCAATTCAACATATCACTCTTATGTTTTTGACATTTAGGCAATTTGTCCCCCATTTCTTTCCATAACAATGACATCTTATCACATGTGGAGAGGAATTTGAATTTGAAGTGAAATATTGAGATTTTCAAAATTTTACAATTTTATTACTTTTAGGGAAGTATTTAGATTTTTAACATTTTCCCATAACATAAAAAACATTTGTTTTAGATGAATCTTGGGAGCTCGATTTTTTCATGACTTTTTTTTGAAGTGTTGTAATTGCACCTTGTGTGGTTATGATGAAAGGCAAGGTCATTGGATTTTGGATTAGCTTAAAAGCCATCAACTACACCAAATAATTCCAAGTGAATCAATAGCATGTCAAGTTTTACACTCCATGTAACATAATTTATGTTTGTTAGTTTTTTAATATGGGAGGCTTGAGAAACATTGTGGAAGATGGATTCATCATATTGTAACAAAGATATGTGGATCCACTGGGGGCAAGAAAATTTCAAATCATAGGAATCAACCATTAAATTATTTTTTTGATTCCTTCCACTTTTTAATACCTTAAATGACGTATAAACATTGAAAAGGATCGATGCTCTTGAAAGCTTCATAGATTAGAAAATATGATGTTGTTGAAAAATAAAAAAGGCGTGTACAAGAGGGTAACAAACATAAAACTCTTAAAGGCCATATCCCTTGGTCTAAACCTATGAAATTATTTTAGTTTTTAGTATTTAGTTAATTAAAATAAAATTTTAAATTAATTCATAGTTATTCATTAGGTCTAACATCTACATTGTAACAATTTGAAGTACAAATTGATCATTCAAGACATGAATTTCAAATTTAGATTATGTAGTTGTATATAACATGTCACATAACATAGGGCCTTGCAATAGCACATTTAACATATGAGAATGAAATCACGCTATGATGGGCCTTTTTATGAATTTACACTGCAATGCTTTCTTGGGCAGTGCATAGTTCAACCGAAACAATGTCAAAATTAAATAGGAGTTTCACATGGGGTTCATTCATGGTTGGGGTTCCAAAAAGAAGTGTTTATTTAAAAAAGGATTGCAAAGGAAAATTTTAGATTTTCATAGTGTTTAATATATTACAACTATGGTGTATTATTGTGTTCCTAAACAAGTTTTAAAAAATCTAATAATTGTTGGATGTTGTATAAAAGTCATTTTGAGTCTTTAACGAATTTATAGTCAATTATCCATATTATATATATTTATAAATGAATGGAAAAAGAATGCATAAAATAATGCAATTGATTTCAAACTTTTTGTACAACAAAACTATGTTTCCATTCATGCAACTACATTAGGTCAATTTGATGAATAAATAAATCATATGAAAATTTCAAACTCTTGAAATTTTAAGACAAAAAGAAATAAGGGAAATGATTTTTTTATTAAATAATTTGGCTAGTTTTTAATTTATTAGGTTCAAAATTTCTAATTGTAGGTGAAGGTCACATGTGTAGGAAATAATCATGCAAAAAAATGTTTTGTTGATTTTTAAAGCCCATTTTAAATTTTTTGGTTTTTTTTTTGTAAACAAAAATATTCATGCACAATTATGTACATGTGAAAAATCACCACCATTGCATGAATTATCTTATCTTGGGCTATTCAAAGTTCTTACTTAAATTGCTTCATGTAAATGTTATTTGTAAAAAGTAACCTTAAGAAAATCTTAGGGTCCTTTTTCCTTTTTTTGGTACCCCAATCGTGAGTAAACCAATAATTTTTTATATTATGGTAGAACATAACCCAAGCAAGAAAATATGTTTTTCTTGAAATTTATATTATGGTGGCTTATATGTAGATGAAAATTACATACAAGTATGTATTAATAAATGAAAAATAGTTTTAAAATGATTGAAACGATTAAAAACCTTTATGAAATTTGTATTGTCCATCTCACATGTGATTCCACATAATTTGAATCATGTTTGTGAACTATTTAATTTTTTTGATAATTTTCGTGTCATAAAAGGGGGTTTTCAAAGTGTTGACAATAAATATGTGGAAAACTAACATTTTGACAAATAATCATTTTCAAATGGACTTGGTGACAAGTGTTATGAGAAGGGTTTATTTATTTATTTTTAAAAAATATCTTGATTATTAATGAAATTAAATACTAGTGAGTTTGAAATGAGAAATATGTTTTGTTATACATGTGTATATATGTAAATATACCCATCGTTCCTTTAATTTACATCATTAGATTTATTTATTTATTTATTCCAAATAATATTAGCTTTATGAAAGTCCAAATCATAAGTCTAAAACACCAAAAGTTAAACTAGAAATTGAATGCACCACATTTTGGGAGTAGGATTATTTTACATAATATAATACTAGAACCAAAAGTGCCCAAAAGGGGGGGGGTCAATATACCACACTTTCACTCACAATAACAATTGTTACTTACACCAATGTTAGAGTCAACATTTTTTTAATACATGTGCATATTTTTCCTCCATGCAACATTTAAGTATTAGTTCATGAAAACCATTCTTGAAAAAAAAATTTGAAAACTAATTCAAACACTCAAATATTGGCCACAAAAGTTTCTTTCACATCTAGATGCAAACCTATGAGACTACCACAACATTGAAGCATTGGGTTTACTTTATTGAAGTGAAACTCCAAATAATTCAAGACTCCCATTTTAACAATTTCATTGGTCACACAGGCTTTTTTATTTTCCATTCACAACCATGCACAAGCTAGTTATTCCAATATACCATGTACATTTGTTTATATTCTTAACACTAATATTATAATGTTTGTTTGTATGTAAAGAGGGTGAACAACACATACAATACTAATACATCTATTTAGTGTGTTATTATTTTTTATCAATGCATGAATAAGAAACTACATAATATAGTCTCCTTATTCTTCAACTATGCTTTCCTTGGAATGTAAAAAAATGTTACATTTTGAAAGTCATGTTACAAGGCACAATTTTACCTCCACCAAAAGACATGCATCAAAAAGTGAGATGCGCAAAGGAATAAGCATTTCATTTTTTTTAGTTTTTGAAACACTTGCCTTTCATTTTTCACATTTTCCCATGATACCCAACAATTATCATGAGAAAAAAATTAAATATTTTTCTGACCAATTTTTACATTGGGTTTGATTATATTTTATATTAGGTTTAAACCCAAGTGGAGCAAGGCATTTGTGGATTAAGTGCTCTTTAACTTTGCCTTGGGCTAGCACTTGCTTTAAGAATGCATTGTTATTTAACCTTTTCTTCATCTAATTTTTTTTTCAGATTTGAATGTGCTTTCTTGGTAGAGTTTGATTTAAAATTTGAAAGACCTTACAAAAATGGAAGATCCCAAAAGAAATGTATTTTCTAGTGTTGGGCATGTATTAACAATGAAATGAAAATTGGTTAGTAGTTCCATGATATTTATATTGATATTCAACTCATAGGGTTTCACTAAGGTGAGAATTGACACCTAAGACCTTGCCTTTTTTTTATTATTAAAATGTTGAAAAAAAAAAACTTTGATATGGTATTTAAATAAAATAAGGTAGATTTTTCAATTATGTATCCTAGGTTTTAAAATAAATAAGTTATAAGGTTTCAAGTTTCAAGTGGCACTTCCACAACCATTGAAAGTTTATAGTTAAAGTTTATTTTTCACTTCTTAACTCTCCATAGATAAAATAAAACTTAAGGCTTGGGCCCCACTTTAGTTGGTTGATTTGTTTTGTGTGCTAAAAGTTAAACCTCTATGATGTTTCAAAGTTTAAGCTTTGCTATTTTTTGGTGGCTTGTAAATTGAGTTTTTTTGGGCTTGCTCAATTCCTTTTGCATTATTACTTGGCTCTTCTTGCATTGAAGTTTGCTCCTTTTGCATTGTTACTTGGGTCTTTTTGCATTGTTGTTGGGTCTTCTTGTATTATTGCTCAACTCCTCTTGTGTTGTTGTTACTAAGTTTGTTGTGTTGTTGTTCATTTTTCTTGCATTGTTGTTTGGTTTTTTTTATTGTTGTTCTACTTTTCTCATACTACTACTCTAGTTATCTTGTTGTTATTTGGTTCCTCTTATTTTTGTTTGGCTCTTCCAAGCTTGGGCACATTTAGTTCCCATGTGTGCTACTTGTTTCCTTTTGTGTTGCCATTCGGCTTTTCTTGTTATTATTTAACTACTCTTGTTAGTACTTGTTAGCTTGGTATTTTCCCCCATTTGCGTTATGCGGGTTTGGGAACAAAGAGCTTAAATCCACCATTGAGTTGTTTTTAGGTATAATTTTAAAATTATGCTTATAGTTTTGTATTTTTTTGTTTGAATGTTAATATTTACTTCTCCATTTATTTTTGTGAAACATTTTTTTATATTCCACGTTTAATATTTGTCAATATTTGTTTGTTATTAAACTTGGTTGTAGTCTAACATTAGGAAATATGTTCATTGTTTGTAGGATTCATATATTTTTAATTTTTAGCATTACATTTCATTTTGTGTACTCATTTTTTACATGAAGAAAGGAAGGTTAAGTGAGTTATTTGACCTTGTAAATATTAGTAAATGGTTTGAATGGTATTGTGGTTTTTAAATAGTTAAATCAATTTGCAAGTAAAAAATAAAACCACATTTTGGTAGAACAATCTTTTATTTTGGATGAATGTCCTTTTTATAACCTTTTTTGAAAAGTTGTTGAAAAATGGAAAAAACAAGTGGAAATGAAAACATAATTTCAATTGAAAATGAAACAAATAAATTTTTTCTCAATGATGTTCCTATGTAAAAAATGTCGAAAAATTATCTTGGTTTGGAAATCAAAAGTAATAAAATTTTTAATAATGAAGAAAAAAGAATGAAAATGAGCCTTCAGAAGTTACATGTTCAAAAAATTAAATGGAGACTTCAAGGCACAAATGCACTTTGTTGGACTTTATTTATGCATTAACGATAACAAAGAAATTGATCGTAACAATCCTCAAATGAAGCATTGTATTCTTTATTATAACAATCTTGTCAATGCATATAATCCCATTATTCAAGCAAGAAAATGTTTAATTTCATATTATAAAAAAATGATATAATAATTTTTAGTAATCATGTGAATGCAAATCATATCATTATTGCAATTTTTTTGGAGTGGAGGAGAAAGTCAATAACCCAAAAAAACTATTTAAAAGCAACCAACAAAACAAAAGCCTAATTTGTTTGGCAAATGAATTTCAATTTTTTTTTGGTTGTACAAGATTATATATATATATATATAATGATGTGTAAAATTTTTTTTTAATACAATATTTAAGCCTTTTGATTATTAAAAATCATTTGCCAATGCAATTTGTGAAAAATATTTGGATGAAATGTTTAGCATTGCATTTATGTGCTTAAGTGATCTTTCCTTTAAAAGATGACAATTTTTTTCAAAAGGTGTTGCCTAACTTGAAACAAATAAAATAAACATACATTTTGTCAAAATTAGCAGAATAGAATATTGCAACAAGTTTTGATTTATGAATGTTTCAAAGTGCACATAACATTCATAAAATGAGAACCATCTTTCTTATGTAGAAAATGGGAATTCTCATGTAAATGATGAAAGGTCAAATCAGAATTTAAACAAATTGCTTTAAAGTTTGGTGTGAGTTGTGAATGTTTCGATATAGAGGTTTTCAATTTTGAAGATTTTATTTTTTAAAAAATTGTTTCAATTCTTAAAATGTTATGTGAGAACCAGAATCAGTGATTCTCACAAATTTTTCAAAAAATAAATTAAAAAAATTGCCCAACATTGGTATCTTCCACTTTTGGGAGGCCCCTCGTATTTGAAAAGTTCTTTACAATGCTCTTATACTTTTCAAACACTTATTTATATCTTCACCATATGTGCTTCATTTTGAATGATTTAAAAAGTTATGGGAGCGCTACTTCAAGCTCTTACAATCATCTTTGAAGTGCAAAGGAAAAGGAGTAATGAAAAAATATCAAGAAAATAAGCTTTACAACTTACAAAACATGTTTTTTTGTTTTTCCCTCTCTTTAGACCCCTCTTATTTTCAAACCTTATAACTTTCTTATTTTTTATTCATTTTAAACGATTTAAAATGCTATAGGAGCGTCGCCTGAAATTCTACAAATCATCTTTGAACTGTAAGAATCACATATAAAGAATTTTTTGGGTGTTAGGGAATCAGCCTTTGTAATGCTTGGTGATTTGTTTTTTTGAATTCTTAACCCCCTTTATTTTGGGGGGCCATAACTTTCTCATTTCTAATTCGTTTTTGACAATTATTAGTGTCAGATGAACCAGAGGGAGAGGTTCAAGTTTTGTTTGGACACCAAAAACAATGGAGCCCTCCCCTTGGATCCCACCTGCCCTGAGCGCTTAAGTGTTTGGTCACTGGCTGGTCTACCCTAGTGGGTGCCTGCTGGGCATCATGAGAATTTTAAAAGAGAAACACCAGGTTTTTATGTCATGCAAAATCCATGTGTCATGCTTTACCCCCACACTAAAGAGCTGGCTGTTAGGCAATGCCCTCATATTTTATTTTTCCCCCCCCCTAGAATTGCACAAAGTAGGTAACTACTATATTCAAAGGTTCTTATGCAAAAAGTCTAGGCCACCCACTTGAGGAATTTATTTGTTACAGAATATGCTCAAATGTGGGGTGGGGCGCCATAGCTGGGATACTAGGTATCGAATCAGGGTCTCGTCTAAGAGCATCTCCACCAACTCTCAGTATGTGTCACCCTGCAAAAGTAGTCCTCACATCCAAGTACTTCTTGGTTACTAACTTGTTCCCAAACCCCACCCATAAAACTGAAACTGGGACTGCAAGTAGGTGGTAGACTACTAATAGCAAACCAGTTGGACGAGTCAAACCATCTACCCAATCAGAAACAGGGAGCAGTCAATAAATACGATTGGACTAGGCTGTTTATTCAACTATTAAGTGCTCTTCCAGGGCTCTCAAAAGTTGTGTATTTTGTCAAGGGTCCAAGATTTCCAGTTCTGGGTCACATACTGAGCGTTCGCAATAACAGTCCGTAAAAAAGACGTAATCCCGTTCTCACAGTACGCAGTTCGTATCGTACCCCGTTCGCACAGTATCCAGTCCCCATCTTTCTGAGTTCCGTCATCTTTCTTCACCGCGCGCCCGCCCCGTCCCCGGCCCACTGTCTAAGTACACTTCTGCACCGCAACCTGCTTCCTGCAGCAACGCAGTTGCGCCGGGGTAACCAAGAGAAACAGAAGAGCGAGAACAAGGGACCCACACACCCACCCAACCAACCATCGCAATGGCGCTTGCGGAGCTTCGGAAGCGCCCCGCCAAGAGTAGTGCAAGCTACAGACGGCGCGGCTCCTCCTCCTACTCTTCTCTCCCCTACTACCCATTTCCCCCCTAATGAAAGATGCCCCCGCAGTACCCTCTTGCGGCCAAGCTGATGATGGATCGGGACGTGGTCCTGCTTATTGTCTCCTTTCTAATCAGCTTCTTCTTCTTCTTCTTCTCCTCCTCCGTTTCTTTGGCCTTTTTCCCTCTTGATTTCGTCTCCGATTTGCTTCTGCATTCCGAAGCTGTTCTCGTCGCTGTGAATTAGTTGCGATTTGGAACAGACGCTGTTCCTAGGGTTTGAGGGGGCCGGTTAGACGACAGACAACTGGTCTGTTGGGCTTGTGATTGAACCAGCTCACGATTCCTTGTTCTCTTCACCGCTCTTTCACCACGCTAGCTGGGGTGTATGGAAGCAAATTGCTGTTGTAGTGGATGCTTCAGGTTTGGTCGACGCCGCAACACAGGGACGGACCCCGACAACAAGCCTGCAACTGGAACTGGAAGTACCGTTTTCAATCGCTTCTCAAGAGAGCGCTCTTTAGGTTTTACTCTTGAAGATGTCAACAACAAGGCTAGTCACAAAGCAGGAAGACAAGCTGCCAAATCCCCCTTGACCCAGTACTGTCCACCTTGCGATGATATACCTACAGCTACTACTGTTGTTGTTGGGCTTGCTGACAGCAAGCAGCACCCAATCAAGGAGCTTCGAGGTGGCCCGGCAAAAGTCTCTGATTTCTGTGGACATCATCAACCTTCAAGAAAAATGATTGTCAAGGAAACCCATCATGTGGTTCGATCCGAGGTCTGTAATGTTCTTCCTACTTTGCAACTCTCCTCCATTTGCTCCATGGGTACTGGCTGTGATGAGCTAGCCAAACTCTGCGGCCTGAATTGTTTTCCTGCGATGAACAGATACTGGAGATTGCTGAAGTATCCGAGACAATATTTCTATGGGTTTTGGCATGCACATATATGGTCAGAATGGTACTGATTTACAGGACTATTGTTTTCCTGCATCAGGAAGAAGGTAGTTGCCTATCCAAGTTGCATCTGCACCTTGGATACCTATGCAGCAAGTTTGATGATGGCTTTTCTGCACAGGATTTTGATGGGAATAAAATGATCAATGAGTATGTGCGCGAATCCAAAATTGGGACAGGGAGCTATGGGAAAGTGGTGAGTGCAGTTTTTTGGAGTTTTCTTGGGGGGTTTTAGAAAGAGCTATTAGGCAAACTGGTTGTAGAAGTTCTCTCCAATGTGTAGAATATATTCCAACTATATGGTTGGAATGATTTGTGGTGATTAGCTCAATGCCTTTTGCCCTAAATCTGTGTTTTGTTCTTATGTGTTTCTTTGCATCCAAGATAAAGATGCAATCAATTGGATGTACTCTTTCCTTGAAAGAAAAAAGCAAGTGTGAAATTTTTGCATGTAGAGCAGCAGTAGGTGGTGCAGCATCTGATGAGGTACATTGTACTCATCCTCCATTACTCAACAGCTATTTGGGTGTTGTCAAGCAGGTACTTCACAGAAGCAAGAGAGACAACAGACTTTATGCCATCAAGGTACAGGAGATCACTTTTTTCCATTCTTGTCATGTCTTTTCTATCCACATGCTCTGGACAATATCATGACTGCACAAGTGAATTGATTGGTGCAGCAGTTGTATGATAGGTGTTACTCTGGAGGGCTCTAGTACAAACTATTTGTTGTTGTGTACTTGTCAGTGCAGATATTTCACAAGTCTCGGCTATGCAAACTCCGAGTTTCTCCAACCGAAACTGCAATGATGGATGTGCTCAGAGAAGTAAGTAGACAGAATTTCAAACTTTTGTGAAGCTCAAAATCGCCTCCTGTAGATTTTCCTGTAAAGTTCAGGCTCAACAATTGTACACATTACTATGGAGACAACAATTAAGACATATTGGGCATTTGATATCCAAGCATTTGGGTTGGTGATAGTTGGTAGATTTCACATCATGGAAAATATTTGTCGAGCCATGTCTATCAAGAGCTTTGGCTGGAACTGTTACTTCGCAAATGACTTGACATTTGCCTGTAACTCATCTCATTGTGCAATTCAGGTGGCAATAATGAAGCAGCTAGACCATCCCAACATTGTGAAGTTGGTGGAAGTTATTGATGACCCTGAAAGTGATCACTTCTACATGGGTATGAATCCCAGCTACTCATGCTTTTATGTTGTGTCTTAGCTGTCTATTCATTTTGAGAGAGCTTTGTATTGTTGAGGATGGTTTTGGCTGCAATCACAGCACAAACCACCATCTTGTGAATGACAATGTTCCCTTTGCCAGACATCTCATTCTCTAACTCACAGAGTGTGCACAAATTTTAAGTTGGAGGTGTCTTGGGGTGAAGGCTAAAATCACTAATAGTAGCCACATCATGCCAAATGCTCTTCCCCATCTTGTTTTCTTTTTTGCCTGCATGAAATGTGTTCCATGCAGTGCTTTCCATTTGTAATTTGGGTGTTTTGTGTTGAGCTCGTGCAGTGCTGGAATATGTGGAAGGGGGATGGATATTTGAGGGTTCAGGTCCACCAGGAGGGTTAAGAGAAGCTACTGCCCGCAGATATTTTTCTGATGTGGTAGCTGGGCTTATCTATCTTCATGGCTTGGTATGAGTCTTATGGCTAGAAATTGTCAGTCTTAAACTTTGGTGAGCTTTCTGTACTGATGCTCCAGGCTGTGCCACATCCTGCCTTGGGATGGTATAACAGTTACAGGCAACGCAACATAGAGTCATTGTTATTAATGTATGAAACTTGGTTCAGCTGCAAGAGCTGTAATGTGCATTGAAGTTGAGAGCACTGGAAAGTTGAATGTTAGGAGCTACATGATATCAAGCTTTCCATGGCATGTATCAATTGATATGTCAATGTTGGAATTGTCCAGAACATTGTACATGGGGATATCAAACCTGAGAACCTTCTGATTAGTGGTGATGGGTGCATCAAAATTTGCGATTTTGGTGTTAGTCGTGCTTGTGAGGTATGTGTGAAAATCTGTCATTGCTTTCATTTCTACCCTGCTCTAGCATGACTATCCATCTGGGTGTGCACCTTGCTGCAAGAGACAAATTATTGTGAACATTTCATGTAGGAAATAGCATGTGGCTTTTGGAGGGAAGCAGCACTTAATAGATGCTTTCCAGGTAGAGCCATTGGGAAGGCTCTCCTAACTAGGACTGTCTTACATGAACAGGGGGGGAATGATGAACTTCGAAGATCTCCTGGAACACCAGTGTACACAGCACCTGAATGTTGCTTAGGTTAGTACAGACTAACAACCTTTCACCTTGGGGAAGTGCTGAGACTGTATTCTTTACTCGTTAAAAGTTCTTGGAAAGTGTTGGCTCCTATGGCTGACCAGGACTTGTTTGAGTGGACTGAAGCAACAGAAACACAGGAAAGTATTTGATTTTGCTCCAGGGAAGTTTCAACTACATGTTCACTGTGAGAATGGTTGAGTAAAATTGTAAATCTTAACATGGGTGCTGTCTGCAACTTTTTTCTTGAAAGAGATAAAGGGCCTCTGGATTTCTGTGATGACATAATGAGGGTGTTTCTTGCAGGGCTAACTTACCATGGTAAACCAGCAGATGTATGGGCTCTGGGTTGCACACTGTACTGTATGGTTCTGGGTCATTACCCATTTGTAGGGGACACCCTACAGTCTACATATGAGAAGGTGTGGGACAGATTCACTGGAATGAAACTCATGGTTCTGCTGATATTGTGACGATTGTTGGTTTAGGTCTGCTGACGTAGTGTCTCAAATAGCTGGTGGCTGTAATGTTATCACAACTCAATCTTTGGTGCATCCACCAGGGTGCTATTGTTAATTAAGATGATGTTGCATTGACAAAGGTTCTTAGACTGACTGGCTTGGTGGCATCATGTAGATTGTCAATGACCCATTGTACCTGCCAATGGACTTGAGCCCAGATCTTGCTGACCTACTAAAAGGACTTCTTTGTAAAGGTGAGAGTTTGTGGTTTTTCATTTTTCCTCCTCAGAGATAATAACTTATAATCTTCCAGGTTGTATGTCTAGTATCGCTGATTGCTTATTTGCTTGCCTTCTGGCTGCGAGGTTTTGGTATATGTAGCGATATGTTAAACAACAGCAAATTCTCAGGCTTGTGTGGGAAGCATGGTTCAGATGTACAGCAGCGGCTGACATTGGAAGCAGCGGCAACTCACCCCTGGGTACTGCAGGGCTATGGGGCTCTACAGCAAGAGTCACAAAATGGTCAGCATTATCAGCGCAGCAAGGTCACCAATAGTCCTGTGCCATTTGGGATGCATGAGAATGGATCTGTGGCATAGTTTGCAAGCAGGCTCTGTGGTACTTTCATCTATTGGCATTTGTGTGAATAAGAGCCTTACCAATTCATCCTGTGCAGGCATTAACTAACCAACTTGATATTTTGATCTCCGTTCTAGTTGGCTTGTTTGTACTGTTAGGTCTTTACTGTTCATTCCTTGAATGGACAGATCAATTCAGTCTATGTTTATCATCCTGAGACAGAAACTGATTACTGTAGAATATTCTAGATTAGTGGGTCACTAACCCTGCTCTCCTTATTTAGTTGGTCCCTCCTCCTCTCTCTCTCTCTCTCTCTCTCTCTCTCATACTCTACCATCTAGCTACCAGTATGCTCTTTCCCTTGTCATTTCTCATCTTTCCATCTCACTATCATATTTGTCTAGAGTTAGACCCTCTCTATGTCAGCAGAAAAAACCCAACATGGTATCAGAGGTGAGGGACTAAACAAGAGAGCTTGAAGAAAGGAAGACATCACAGGAGAAATCATATGGCAAAAGGGAGGAGCAGAGTATACTGGATGCCACAACCACTGCAGGGAAGTCTTCACCGCTCAAAGACCTCAAATATCTCATGGATCTGCTCTGAGTTTTTTCATTTCCATACCTGAGTCCAGCTGTCTTGAGGGAAGTCAGAACTTTTCTGTATGGGCATTTAAGATGATGAACTTGCTACAAAAGGAGAACATCTGGAACTTTGTAGAAAGTCCATGAGATAAATTTACGACAGCTGTTGAGAGAGAGATCGGGTCCAAAGCTTTGAATGCAGTTGACCTCTCAATTAAGGACACAATCAGTCGTTCCATTCATTAGGAAATTAATGAACCCCAATGATTGTTCAGAGAATCTTAAGGAAAACTATGGGGCTAAGACAGGATCAGGAAACTAATGTTGAAAAAGTTTTTGACCATGAAGGAGGATGACAGTACTAATATGGATGAATATTTCAAAGGTGTGAGCAAGACTCTAAATTGACATGAAGGAATAGATTTTTCAAATCTTGCAAAGTTGGTTGTTATCCTAATTCTCAATTCCTTCCCAAGCCAATATGATGTATTTGTTAAAACTTCAATGAGCGAAGACTCCCTACCCGCTTTGGAAGAACTGGAGTAACACTGGCCTAATGAAGCACTGTAGATCAAAATTGATGGAGGCAAAGAGACTGATTTAAAGTGATGGAGGCAAGGAGATTGTTGAGGCTGTTGTGGCAATATATTGAAGATCATATAAGAGAGATTAGAGATGCAATTAATGTCAGTTGCAAATCCAAGGAATGATGGACCAATGGAGGTTTAGGGTTTAGAGCATCCTAAGGCTTGCATACTAAGCACCACTTGGGATGCTCTAACCATTAGTCTAAAGATGGAGTAAAGGAAGAAAACACCTTTGCAGAAAAAGATGAAAATAAAGAGGGTTATGAAAGCTACCTCATTGAGATGTTGATAAAATCATTGTGATATTTTGACTTAGGATCTACTAGACATGAGATAAGAAATACTGATCTATGAGTCTCCTTAAAAGAGTCGTCACTTAGAAATTTCATAGGCATTGTATGAGAAAATCACATTGTACTTGGAGAAGCAAACATGCTTACAAAATTTAAGATTGATGAAATAAATAACACTTCAAAGTTTCTCCATGTATCTTGTATCAAAAAATACTTGTTAAAAATTGGAGCAATTACAAATGTAGGCTTCGATGTAAAGCTTGAATTCTTTCAAGATGTGTGCTTGGTTAGAAACATCCAAACAAGAACAATAGTCTTGAGAGGGAGGATATGGGTTAAAGAAGATGTCTATATAGGCTAGAAACTACACCCTTAATGAAATCTAAGTAAACATTGTACTTGGAGACCAAAGAAAATCCCAAAATGAAATTATTTAAAAAACTATTTTGTGGCATCAAAGGTTGAGACATGTGAACTTTTAAACAACAACTTACCAATAAAGAAAATGCTTCCAAAGTACCCTAACTACCAAGCATACACTCAATATGTTTAGTTTATCTAAAAGGGAAACATGTCAATTTTTTTCACAAAGCCAACAAAATGAGAACAAATGACATACTAAACACCCACAATGATATCTATAGTCCATTCAAGGTTAGATCCTTGGGAAAAGATTTGTATTTCATCACATTCATTGATATTATGAGTTGTTGGATTTGGGTAACATTAAAAAGAACAAAGGATCAGACACTTGGAGCTTTCTAGGAATTCAAAAAACTTGTAGGAAAAGAAACATGCAAAAGGATAAAAGCCATGAGATTTGAAAATGGAATGTTGTTGAATTTAACAACTTTTGCAACAAAACAAGGATCAAAAGTTGCTTCACCTTAATGAAATAGTGTTGTGGAGTAAAGAAATCCATCATTCTTGGAGACAACCAAGTGCATTGTTGCTCATGGAAATATTCCCAAACATATTTGGGAAAAACTTATAAACATTGTGTCCCACTTGCAAAACAAAAGATTATCAAAGGCCATGGCACAAAAACACCATTGGAAGTGTTTAATGGAAAGAAATTTGACCTAGAAAAGATGAGGGTGTTTGGTGCAAAGATCCACATTCATATCCCCAAAATCAAGGGGGAAGTAAATCAAAGGCAAAAATCCTTGCCACCACCCCATGTAAATCCTTTGCAACCCAACATATGCCCATTAATGTACCAACAAAGATGATAAAGGAACATATAGATGTTAAGGAGATCCATTAGTTCAAAAGTAAGGTTAATTAAAATATTAAAGATTACATGAACACAATAGATGCCTCAAGGCAAGAGATATGTTTAATGAGTTGTTTAGGAGTAGGAAATCATGCAAAAAGACCATGAAATAAGAAATGGAGTCCATCACCAAAAATCATACTTAATCATTGGTGGCATTTCCTTTGAACAAAAGAATCACTTTTAAATGGGCCTATGAGAGCTAGGAGGGTAAGACCAAAGCGTCAAATATGAAGCCCAACTCATAGCCCCAAGCTTTGAACAAAAGATTGGCATAAATTATGGGAACACATTATCTCTTGTAACAATTTAGATTACAATTAAGTTGGTCATTTTGATTACAACCTTTTGAGGATGGAAAGCACATCACATGCATTTAAAAGTTGCAAAATGCAATCTTCAATGGTAGAAATTGAAGAAGAGGTGTATTTGGAACAATCACCCAAATTCATTTGCTAAGGTTGAGAGCACTTTGTATGCAAATTGAAAAAAATAGTTTATGGTTTTAAACGAGCACATGAAACTTGGTTTGAAACAAATATTGATACTTATTTTCAAAAAATTGGGGATGATAAAAAAACGCATAGGATGGGAATCTCTATTTTTTCAAAATGGACAGTGATGTTCTCCCAAACACTTGCCACAAGGTATTGATGTAATTTTTTCAATATGATGCACTATAAAAGAACTTGAAGTTTTAGGTGTGCTCCCTAGTTCCATGTAATTGAATAAGAAAGGTGTGAGAATTTTGGGATGACACAATGACAAACATTTTAACTTCAATTCATGAACATGTCAAAATGCATAAACTTTGTAGTTCTTCACAAACGTTACATCTAGGTGGCATTTTTTCTTAGGATTCTCATATGAGAGTCTTGAAATTGTGAAGTTATGAGTCTAGCCACTTTGTGAGCTCATAACTTTGCCATTTCATCTTCAATTCAAAAGTTCCTAATCACAAAGTTGGAACCCTTTAAAAGAGTTCTCCAAAAAAAATCAAGTTTTTCAATCAAAACTAGTTTGATCCTTCTATTAGATGATTAAGTGGTTGAATGTCATTTTGACAATTTAATTGTTGACCTTTCAAATGGCCATATAATTTGTGTTTCATGTTTCTATTTTAGGAATCTTTTTGCTCATGAAAACCTTCTTGGAATGGTTAAAAAAAACTCAATTTGAACATGCTTTGGTCCATTAACCTTGATTTGAAGATTTGAAACACCCCAAGATTCCCAACTCTTACATTGCAAATTGAATTTGGGAGCCTTACCTCCCTTTGATTTTTTAACACTACCAATTCATTTCAGAGTGTGTTTGCATTTTCTTATCTTTGTTCCACATCTCAACTTTTTTCATGGATTGATTTTGGAAAAAATCTCGTGTTTGTTTTCATTATAGGAATGACACCTTGTTGTCCATCTCGAAAGTTGATTATGGACCTGAGTTAGGGTTGTGATAGATGATCAATTTTTTGTAATTATTGTGTACCTTTACAACTTGTTTGTAATAAGAAACCCCACAACATGAATAATTTGGATTAAGTTTGTGCTAATAAGTTAGTTTGAAGTGACTAACCTAAGGTTGTCTTAAAATACTTTAATGTAAAATTTGATTAAGGATTTAAGGGTATCATTTTCCATCAAAAAATATACACCTCCAACCTTCTTACTAATTATGGGATGATAGATTGCAATCAAACCATTATTTCCCATTCTGAATTTCTCAAACTTCAACTATAAACAAAAACTCCAAAAGTATATCCAACATTTTACCAAAACCTAGTAGAGAAGTTAATCTCCCTCACAAAAATGTGATTGACATCACCCTCTTAGTCAATGTTGTAGGTCAATATATGCACATTATAGAAACCTAGTGAAACTCAACCTCAAAGTAACAAAATTTGTCCCATGATACCATTGAATGAATTGTCCAATCAATTTGTCCATCTTCAAGTTGGTCAAAAAACTATGTGGTCAAGTTGCCACATGGTCACCTTAACCAGCAGTCAAGTTGGACATATCAAAATCAACTTGTCCGAAATGACTAGCTAGTCAGGTTGAAAAATGTGCAAAATGTGCAAAATGTGACCATTTTGATTAATTTTTTCATTAAAAAAATCCATGATTCCTTTTTTGGTTGATAATGTTAATCAAAAGCCTCATCATCAATGAAGGAAGGACATCATTGACGTAAGCAGAGGTCCTCACACAAAAAGGTTGAGGCGAAGATAAGAAAGTCAGCGCCAAGCTTGGGCCTCAGCATATGGAGGCAATAATAGACTGGGGAATGGATTCTGCAAAAAGCTTTGACACACAAAAGATGCAACTTCCACGCCCTCAATGAAGAGAAATCTCTATAAGAGCAAATGCCAAATTAAGTAACCACACCAACATAACATAAACATGCAAGAACTATGACAGAAGAATGAAATGAAAATTCAATGCTTAGTTCTGATTTGATTCTTGCTACACTGTAACCAGAAGTTCTTACTCAAAGCAGGTAACCGGCCAACACAGGTGAAAACCCATCTGAAACCTTCTTGTGGCAGTGTTAGGGCTACAGACCTAATTGGAGGCACAGAAATGACTGTCAGTCCTCTAGTCTAGAGCTATCCTCAGATCCTCAAAAAGTCTGGTGATTTACAAATTGTAGTGCCGGCCCATCAGCTTCAATCCTGACAGCTTACAAGTGCATCATATTTCTTTTGGTTGTCAAGGAAATCATTAAGTGTTCCAAATTGTCCTCAATAGTTACAAGATGCGGGCTGTAAACTGGGTACAAGTTTGTGTTCCTATCCTGCATGACCTTGTGTGAAGAGCTTCTTCACTTGTCACTCCAGGAGTCATGGTTTGAAGTTCTATTTTTGACAGTGCCAGCAGGCATGCTAACAGCTATTATCTATGTCAGTGGTAAAGTCTAGTATTACAATAAATGCTAGATTGGTACATGGTCTTTGTGACTCAAGAACAATCATCAATTCCTGTCACATCTGTGGTATCATTTGCGAAAATCCAAATTCTTGGCAAATCTGGCTTCTAGTGCATGATGAGTTCAGTGCTGGATACACATCCTGATTTGGGTCCACTCAAGCTGGTGAACCAAACTCCAAATCTTAGTGAATCTTGGCTTCTAGTTCATGATGAATTCAGTGCTGGATTCACATCCTGATTTGGGTCCACTCAAGCTGGTGATCCAAACATCATCTGCCTTGACAGCTTCATTGTCATTGTTTCTGTGCCAGCTCCAGTAAGCATGTGTTGCATTCTTGACATCAAGCTCACCATGCCCAAAGCTCGCCTCTCGCATCATGGACCATTCAGGCTGTGGGTATAGCCATCTGCAAAATCACTCAAATAAATCAGGATATCAACCTTGAAATGGAAGTGGAAGTCTTCTTCTGAGCAGATAATAGGCATTAAATCTTCTAAAAATTATAATGAATTTTTGGAGCAGGTTCAACTTTGAGTTCAAAACAAATTTATAGTTCACTGTAAAACGTACAGCTACTTATTTCCTGAGAGTTACATTGGCATCCTGAGCTCTTTGTCTTATGTTCAGATTGCACAAATGGGCTAAGGTGAAGAAAAAGATGACTTACTCGTTTGCTAGGCCTTCATGGTTTCCTCCATCACCAACTGTGATGTGCATCATGCCACATGGATCTATGTTCATCTGATATGCTCGTGTCTGACAATTCCCAATCAAAACCAATTATAGCTCTGGACAATATTGTTCTTGGAGCAAGCTTTCTCTTGCAAGTGATTAGAGTGTTCTAGAGAAAACTTGATCTACATGAAAGAAAATGCAAATTGTGGCAAGGAAAATGCCTTGTCAAAAAGAGCACATAATCAAAGACTTGCTGTGTCCATATTTCAATCTGAATGCATAAACTTGTGGCTTTTCTTACAGTGCGTTCATAGGCATGGACATGGCCTGCAAATAGGATATCCACTTTAGCCTGGTAAAGAATTGGCTCCATAACCTCCATCATTTGATCACCATCACCCTGGTGAGCAGAGTTGCTATTATACCATGGTGCATGCAACACCACCACAAGCCAAGGTGTTACACTCCTATCCACCTTCTTCAGATCAGCCTGGCAGAAAACCCAACAAAATCCATGAACACTTCTCTGCAAAGAAGTACAACATTCTTGCACCCTGTTGTGCTCAATAAATACTTTGTGCACAATTTATACACACAGGATCAAAGGAAAATGCATCAAGCCAGAGAACAGCTCCAAGGTTGGCTGCACTCTGAGAAAGACAACAAAGCCTTACCAGAAGCCAGTTGTATTGCTCAGAGCCGACACCAAAATTGGTGTAAGAGCCAAGCATGAGAACATGGGCACTTGCCACGTCAAAAGAGTAATACAAGTTGGAGGTGGATCCACTCTCTGCATAAGGCATATCCCATCTTGTGTTGTATGATCTGAAGGATGGTGCTAGAAGAGGAATGTATTCCATTTCATGGTTTCCTTCAGTCACCATCCAAGGTCTGTAGTGGGCATAGGGTGACATCATCTGTCCAAAGGAATCCCACTTCTGCTGGAAGTAATCTGCGTACGACAAGTCTCCAGCAAATAAAAGCACATCATAGTCATAGCCTGCAACATGCTGCAGTGTGGATTCTGACCAAGCAGTTTGACCTAAATCACCTGCAAATGAATCCAGAAAACCCCAATTTTCATGGCCTTGAAGAGGAAATACTATAAGAAAACACCAATGTAACACAAATCTGGAGCTCATGAAATTTGTGTTCTTCATGGCCATGTTTGAGTTCTTCATCTGTCAGCTTTTAACAAGGCAACAATCAATCCATTTGTTGGATTTTCTATCATGGTGGGTCCTTGAAAGCTTGTTGTGGAAGAATAAAAGACACTTCACTAAAACTCAGTCTAGGGTTTTGTATTGAAGAGATGCACATGTTTGGATGGAGAGAAAAATTACCAAGAAAACAAAGAAATGCGGAGCTGCTTGCAAGTTTCTTGCTTACCTACAATGGCAAATTTGATCGGCACATCTCTTCCAGCTGGGGGAGGAGTGGTGAAATTGTACACAGGGCCAAAACCTCCACACATATAGAAGTAAGTGGTGCTGTCTGCAAGAGGCCCTAGAATCACATGATGCATTTGCCCTGATTGATACAAGAGGTAATTGTAGCTCTTGGTTGTGCCAGTAGCTACCTGTGTGAGTTGGCCCTGTGCTGTCCCATATGTGACTATTGCTGGCACATTATATGTGCGTGATCCTGTCATCCACGACACCTTCATCTTGTTGGGTCCTGCCAAAGACACATGCATCTGCAGCACCAAAGTTTTGCTTCTTTGTCAAAAATTCCAGAAAAAGGAAAAAAAGGACTTCAAGGATCAAGATATTATCCTTGAGGATCAGAATTGAGCTTCTTGGCTCTTGCAAGGAGGGCGGCCCTTTGAATTCTTCCAGATTGCAGCGTACCTGAGTAGGAGAAGTTGCACTCGAAGTACTAGTCTGCCGCAGAGAGAACTCCAATTCAAGGTTTTTGCGAGCTGGTGGTCTCACATAAGGCCTAGTCACGCCCTGAGCTTCTGTCTGCTGCATGCCGTTGTTTGCCACAAAGACCAGCAGCATGACCAGGGTTGCAGAAAGCAGCTGACCCATGGGTTTTTGAGAAGAGAGCCTGGGAATTTATTTACCAGTGCCAAAACCAACACTCTTTCTTGTCTTGTCTCTTCTCAGAGAATCATAATGGGTCAGATCTTGTGAGCGTCATAGATTGGACTGGAGGCAGATGATGGCTTGAGAATCGCTGGATGTAGTAGAGTCAATCACCCATGAGTGAGTACTCGACTCTGTGGTGAATTTGTGGATTTGTGGGTTGTGGTGATCCGAGAAGCTGCACAGACTTAGATCATCTCCAGCAGTGCTCAGTATGTGACCCTGCAAAAAAATATTTCTCACATCCAAGCTTTAGTTACTTTTTTCCAAACTCACCCATAAAATTGGGACTACAAATAGGTGAGAGAATACTAATAACAACTCACCTGAACCAATCAAACTATCTAGCCACCACAACAACAAGACTTCCTTCTCTGAAGCTTCTGGTGCACCACAGCACTGCGCAAAAGCTTCAGATGATCAGTGCTGCATCATTGGATGTAAGTGTGAAATTGGGTGTGAAAAATGCAGAGTAATAAGAGAAGCGGAAAGAGCCAGCGAGCTCGATTGCTTTCATCTTCATCATGCGATTCCTTATGCGATTCTTGTGTTGCGACGATTCCACAACGACGTTTCGACGGATGTCGTGAAGCTTGTTGGCCAGGACGCCAGGACCCCAAGTACGTCGCTCTGGTATTATACAGACCCCCGCGCCCAATCGACAGGGCATTATACAGCAGATCAGACATCTAGGTATTCATCCAAGTGTGGAGAACCTTTTGCATCCACATCAAGACATTCATTCAGTGTTGGGTGGATATAAGAATAATTTTTTTTCAATATCCACTGGTTTCGGTTTTTATTTTTATTTTTATTTTTTTCACCCTTAATAATAATACCCTATTAGGATATTAAAAGTAAAATAAATTTAATGTTGGATTTCAATATGGGTGAATATTTGCCAACATTAATATCCACCAGATGTCAAGCATCCCATATAACAAAATACAACAATTTTTTTCCCAAAAATACAAGATAAAATTACAAATTGAAAAGTTCATTTCATTCAAACTCACCCCCATATCATATTGCTCTAATTCCATTGTGTGATGTGATTTTGCTCCTATGCACAACTAAGGATGGTACAAAACATTTACAAATAAAGATACAAATTTTTGTTTAAAATATAATGTTTTCTTCAAAATAATTTGTAGCAAGCCTACACAACAAACCATAAACAAAAATAAATACACAAAGAACAAAGAACAAAATAAATGAATAAAAAAACATTCAAAAATAAATAGAACAAAAAAAAAAAAAAAAAAAAAAATAAAAAAAAAAAAAAAAAAAAAAAAAAAAAAAAAAAAAAAAAAAAAAAAAAAGACAAAATAAACAAATGAAATGAAAAAAAAGGTTTATTGGAGAAAATTTCACTTTGTTTCATTGTAGATTGTCAACTCCCGAGTTACAAGAAGGATAGGTGGGGTGTCACCAAAAACAAAGGGGAATATTTTGTGTAGGGTGCATAACCCCATTGCTAGACATATATAGATTAATGTATATTCTTGAAACTTTTACTGAAATAAAATGATTTTGCTTCACATATTGTTTCTTCTTCAAGATCTTTTTAAACACATAAGTTCCATTGTTTTAATTCTATGGACCACAAGGGATCAGTTGTTCATTTCGATTTCCTCTTTAGGAGTTAACAGGTTGTTTCATGTGTAATGGCAGCTCATACCCAACAATAGAATCCCCACAAAAATTAACTTTACTACTTCAACATGGTTCGGTCTCAGAGACTGGACAGAGATTCAAGGCAGGATCAACAAGTACAATCAATTTTACTCCCCAGTATGCCCTCGGTCCCAAAACCTCCAAAGCTTCCACAATGCAACATGTACTTCTCTCAAGACAAAACACATTCTACACTTAGTTCGAAATCCCCAAAAACATCAAATATGAGTTGCCACACAATCATTCTAGAAATCCTAAACACTCTCATCCTCTCCCTTGTGTTGGTCCCTAAAGAAGCACATCAAAACACTTAAAAACCTTTTCCTGACATTTTGAACGTAACAAAAGTTCAATCATCAAGATTCTTCCAATCTAATAATTCTACTCAAGTTCTATTTCTATCTATTTACAACACCCAAAATCCAAATCTAACACACACTTTTTAGTTATCCAGAAAGTCTAACAATTTCATTTTTCTTCATCACCCAAAAGCATGCCTTCATTTCATCAGCTTACATCAAATATCTTCTTCATCACCTCATCTCTTCGCTTCCCTGAAATCCTCCTACTAATCTCCTTGCAGAAACATGATCCACAAAGTTCATGAAGAGTTTTCATTGAGTAGTAGAGATTGCGCTCTATCTCAGAAATTAACCCACCAAGCTCCTTTCGTCATAACTTGTAAAGCAACAAAACACACCAAAAACAGAAACACATTAGAAGCAAATTTTTTGACGTTGTTGAAGCATCGCGCCACCTCTAGTTCAGCCACTAATCTGAATTAGGGTTTGTGGTCTTCATCCATAAAAAATATTTGACACTATTTTTAGCTTATAGGGGCTATACAAGCTATTACAACGAAGAAGCAACACAAAGAGCAACAACGCAAAAAAGGAGTAATAACGAACGTGAAGATGAGTAGCAATAAAGGAACATGTATTTGAGGAGTGTCAAACCAAAAAGGAGCAACAACAAGTGCAAAGAAGAACAATTGTGCATAGAGAAACACCAATGTGCATAGAAGAACAACAATGCAAAGAGCATGTACCTAAAGAGAAGTAACAAGCATGAAAAGGAGCAATAGCACGCACATAAAAACAACAACTCACATAACAAAATAACAACATGCACAAAAAAAACTATTTCAAAAGAAACAACAACATATGTGAAGAGAAACATCAACAAATGTGAAAATGAGTGACAATATGAAAAATGAATAGTAACAAGCCCAAAAAAAATCGTAGCTTGCA
>Ga0209611_10002331_pt1 | contig 33284 bp, 23 predicted proteins | sample S1TSphgellanicum_3_FD_187693 | JGI IMG/M metagenome (GOLD analysis project Ga0209611, IMG submission 187693) | Host-associated microbial communities from peat moss isolated from Minnesota, USA - S1T2_Fc - Sphagnum magellanicum MG (SPAdes) (version 2) | ecosystem: Host-associated > Plants > Peat... | reverse complement strand
CTTTCTAGCTCTAGACCTCTTTCAACTTTCTCACCAAACAACCTAAGCTCTGATACCATGTTAACAAATAGGAGATCTATTCAAGTGCAAACATAAATCTTTATTGAAAGGAAACTACAACATAATGCTCACAAGACAAAACACATCATCAAGAACTCTCCAAGGTTCTTGTCACAAGAAATACACAAAGTTGTGTAATGAAGAAAAGAGAAGCAAACCATCAACACCAAGGTATTTAACTATTAGACCAAACCACAAATAACCAAGTTAAAATAAGTAACGAAAGTAATTCAACCTTGTGAAAGTAACCTAGTTACTTCCCTACTCTAGTAACTAATGAAACCTAACTAGATGAGCTTGAATTCTCAACAGATCATAGATCTTTCTAGTAAATACAAAATTTCTAATCCTATATTTTGGTTTAAAATCTCGATTGAAATATAATAAAACTAATATTAACACAATCTGTTCATTCAAATCTACTTTGAACTAATTTTTAAATTAAAATATAGTAATGAAAGTATGACTTTAAAAAATCAAAATAACAGGTTTCACTTGGAAACAAAGCTTTTCCAAATATCGAAACATATTTCTTTCATACTTCATTGAAGTTCCATGTTCTATAATGATATAGTGGTCTCTCATCTCTTTTTCTTCTCCAAAAGATATGCCTAAAAAAAAACAATCCTATGTTCTATTCGAATTCAAATGGTGATAAAAATTATGTAATCTAGTTAGTAATTCCTAAAACAACGACTAAGTAAATAGAAATATACTAACTAATAATTACCACAAGTAACTACTCCCTTAACATTACCCCACCTATATTTTGAATTATGTCTCAAATTTTTGGACAAAAAATATGTTAAAAAAACTAAGTGTTTTACTATTTATGATCATGTGATTCAAAAAATTTGATTTGTCTATAAAATAGTTTGCTATATTTGTTCTATAGTGTACTATGTTTATACTTCAAATTGAAACACTATCTGATTTTTTGTTATATACAAAATATATTGATCTTTTGATGTTTTTATTAACAATTGTGTAGTTGTTTGTTGATAGATTACACACTTTGTTCTTGTGACTACAACTCTATTAACACATGTAGTTGTTGCTATAACTTCAAATTTGTTGTAAGCTGAGTTTGCTCCTATTATTGTAATTCTGATACAAGTTGTAGCTATTGGTTTGATTACAGATATGATGTAATCAAAATCTGATCCTAATGTTGTAGCTCTGACCCATGCCCAATCTGGCCCTAATAATCCTCATTTATTATATGTTCTTCAGGTTATATCTGCTCTCCTATCTCTATGGCTACATATGCATACTCCTAAGAACTAACTTCTTGCAAAACAAATTCTACTTGTTCTAAAGTTTGTTTAACATCTTCACTTTCAAGGCTATCCTTTCCTCCTTTGAGGTCTCCTAGTTCCTCTAGAATTCATGTACATGATGGTCTTGCCCCATCTATATCCCCTTTGTTTTCTTCCTCATCTGAAATCTTTAGTTCTAGAAACAAAACTAAGGGCTCGTACTCAAATGATTGCATAACTTGTTCCATTTGATAAAACTATGTGTTTGTACATCCTTTCATTCCTTTCATACTTCCTACAGACCTTCCCAATATCCTTTTAGACAATGTCCTAAACTTCATCCCACCATAAGTTTGCAATTTTTCTTCCATTAATAATGCCTTGAATTTTACCTAAAGTAAAGTATTATGCTTATTGAATTCATTGTTTTCTATAAAGACAATATCATAATTGAAGGGTTTTTTTCTTTTGAGTATCCTCCAAAAGTTTATTCAACTTTGCTCTTGCTTGGGATAAATCAGTAATTTTGGATCAGATTTAAGAGATATGGATTTATCATTTTATCTCTAATGTTGTTGTTGCTATTTAACAATTTTGCTACTTATTGAAGATCGATATTGCCTTTCATTGCAATATCCTCTTGTCTTTTCGACCTCTTCTACAGAGTTTCTCTCTCCTCATCATCATCAAAATTAAACATCAGAACTATTCTTTTGGTTGTCCTAGTCTTTGGTTGTTTCTCCTTTTTAGGAGAGATGTGCGTAGGGTTCAAAGGAATTTTGTTCTTAATGAACCTCTCCTTCATACTATCTCTTCTTCTTTTGTCCTCTTAAGGTTGTTATGCCTGTTTCTTCCTCTCCTATGATTCTGCCCCTTTTAATGGAAACCACTTCTAAAACAAAACTTGAAGGACTATGGCAAAATGGCATACATATTTTTTTGGTTCTCTTTTGGCTATTCCCTTAATTATATTTGACATTTATCCCATTTGATCAATTATTTGACCAATTGAAATAACATAATAGTAACCTAATTAACAGACTTTCCATGATCTGCCCTTGAGATCATCATAGTAGACTTATCATTAAAATACTCCACCTTATCCTTCTAGTAAATAGTTGGCTGAATGGCAATAATTCTATTAGCATACTTTGACCTCATCTTTTTCACAACCCACCCTTCATTAGTGTTGTAAGTATCAAAATTTCTATATATTATTTCTATTAATGTTACTCTAACATCAAACATTTTTGCTTGGTTTGCCTATGTCTCTCTTGTATGGCAAATTCTAAAAACTTCTACCAACACATGTTTGTTTATTATTTTCTACTCCTCCTTTAGCATCACCTTGATTATATTATGTTCAGGATCCCAACTTCATGTTGTTCAAAAATTCAACTAGATTGTTGTGGCAAGGTGTCTTCCATTCAATCTCAAACATGCCTACCAATCTAGCTCTATTTGCCCAAGCTCTTTTTTCCTCTCCAGAGCTAGTCCAAAGCAAAATGTTTTTCAAATTGCCATTATAACTATGTTTTGTTAAAGTAAAGACATACTTAATCTCATCATCATGATGAGTATGCACTTTCTTCCAATGCAAAATTGCAACCATTGCTTACCATCTTGTTCTCTTTGTGTGTTTAATTCTTGTTGGGAATATGAACTTTTTCTGAAATTTGTTCCTAAGTATGCTCCTTTTGACGTAATGGTGATTATTGTTGTTGCAAATCATCCCTTTGGTGGTCTTCCTTTGAATTTGAAATAAAAATGGGACTGAATTGTTCACTAGGACCTGCCTGTTTTCTAGGCCTTTTAAAGTTATATCTCTTCAATGTTTATTTACAATCTTTCTCATTTTTGTTAATTTCTTCAAAAATTCTCTCAAATTTGGATATCGAAAAATATTTTTGAGAAAAGGAAGAAGAATAAATTGGAAAAGAAAAAGGCAAACCTCTTTCTAGAGACCTAGATTATAAAGGCAAAATGTTTGTAATTTTTTGCTACTCTTTCAATTTTTCTGTCGTAACCTTAGCCTTGGGTTCATGACCAAGGCAAGGGCTTGCAAGAGTGCGAGACAAGAGGGAGGCCTGGGAGGCACATATTATATTCTCAAGAGTGAAGGAAAGTGTGAAAGAATGAACCCTCACATTCCCAAGTGAGCTCCCACTTGGGGAGTTAGAGTCCCGATGGACTCCCAAATCTTCAAGGAGCAATTGCAAGGGTCAAAACTCATTGAATTGAAGAGTTATTTATATCATTGGAAATCTATTGAAACGTAAATGTCTAAAATGGGCTTACATGACCCATTTAGACATTTAAAACACAAGTTATGGCTAAAAGAAAGGTCGGGAGTCAAATTGGCAGTTTGACTTTCGACCATTAAAAGTCAAGAATCGACCCGATTTCTTTGCATGTAGGTGGCATGCGACATACCATTAGAAAGCTCTCAACAAGGGATACAATTTTGTTTTAGACCTCATCTCAATCAAAGGTTTGCACACAAAGTTATGGGGACCCAAAGTTATAAGAGTCCTAACTTTGGGAATTTCAAGACTCCCAAATGGGAGTCCCGGGACAAAATGCAATCTGGATGTGGGCCTCGCGGAAAGGTATAGAGTATACTATAAGGGGGAAGGTGATAGCTTCCCCCAAATCTAGGTTGTGGTGAATCTTGTGAGTCCGAGTTTGCTCATGGTTCGTCTTAGCATCAAAAGTGCTCTAACTATGCACTAACCAACTTGTTGTTTAGTTTTGTGCAGGTTTGTGTGAGTGATTAGTTGATTGTCATTCCTCCTAGTCCCATCGCGGAGCTCCAGCACGCCCCTCTACCCCAAAATGTTACGAGCCAGGGAACGTGCCCAACTCCTTGCTCTTCTGTTGTTTTCACTTTAGACTCGCCTTTGAGTCTATTAAGGAGCTTGGGGGCATGTCACTTTCTTGCTCCTCTTTCAACTTTTGCAACTTCTCTCTAAATTTTTTTTGCAATTTCTCCATAAGAATTTTTTCAACATTCATTTTAGAAACAACAAACAACTATAACTTCCTTGTAGAAAATGAAAACAAAAAGTCGTTGTAATGTTTATTGCCTTCTGAAATGTTATCACCTCGTTTCATGAAGTGGTGTTTCACTTTTTGTTTGAGGGCTAATGTTTTAATGATTTGTATTTTTTTAACATTATTTGACACCTATCATCCCACTTAAATTCATACTAAAATCAACATGGGGTACATAAATACCTGCTGACTAAAAAATTTTGTGGACATGACACTGGTTAATTTTGATGACATTTCTGAATCTAATGACATGGTGCTATCTACACTACAAATCCCCTCTAACCTATGTTGAGTCATTGGATCAACAGAATTTTGTTCTGACGTCACTAACTTATCTACCCCACAATTTAATAATTGTGAATATGCATAATCATGATATGAATATTTGTTCATAACTTGCTAACTTATCAAATTTATTAGGGTTTTTTCTGATGTTATTATTTGATCAATCATAATGGTCTTTGTTTTTCCTTGTGTTTTTCACTTTTCATCAAAAAAAATTTCCATGTGTTCTTCATCCATAAACTGTAAAGACTTTTAATCCTCTAAACTCTAAATCCCTTTCAATGTTTAATCCACATATGTATATGGTTTCAACTTATTACCATTGACCAATATTGGGTTTGGTTCAAAATTGATAAAAGAAACAAGAAAAACAATATTATTGGGTAAGCAATACTATACCTTGAATGCACCAAACCATATTTTCTTGAATTTGCTTATATGTGTTTTTTCTCCCTTAGGAAACGATAAAACATAATCTTTAATTTCGAACTTTTTCTCAATATTTTTCTGTTGACTCCACAAAAATCTATTCCATTAATTGGATCGCACACTGTCCTAAGCTTCCAATCTGTTTTCCTGTAACTTTTCAAGTTCTGTAATTCTGGTTATTAGCATTTTAGTGGGTTTTGCATCTCTATGGTCCCCACTAATAATCGATAGAACATATTATGTTTGCATTAAGAAAATGCAAACCATAGATTAATTGTTAAAGTGTGTAACTTGTTGCCACCTTATAAGCAGTCCTACATGAAAACAAAACTATAGACTAATGTTCATCCCAGCCTGTTATTTATTCATTAACCAACTTGGTCAATAATCTACCAATGACTTTGTTAGTAAACTTTGCTTATCCATTTCCTTGTGGATAATATGTAGTAGAACTAACATGATTTAACATAAAATGTTCTATTAGATGTTTTAATGTGTCATTAATGAAATGTACTCCCTAATCTATAACTATGGTCAATGGACATCTAAATCTAATCAGAATATATTCATACAAAAAATCTGGTTGTAATTACTATAGTATTGATTATGAGTGCCTTTGCCTCCACCCACTTGGTTGCATAATTTGTAGCTACCAAAATATATTTGTCTCATGTTAGTCTTCCCACTGGTTTTATTAGACCTATAAAATTTAGACCCCACTTCATAAAAGGTTTTTTTGGAAGTGTTGTTACTAACTTGGCTAGACTTTTTGTTTTTAGTCTTCTAATTTTTTGACAATTATCATACCTTCTACAAAAATCATGAATATCCTTGAATAAAGTTGGCCACCAATATCTTGCATCTAAAATTTTCTTTGCAGTAATATTTGCAGCAAAATGTCTTCCAACCACTCCTTCATGTAGCTCTTTTAAAACAAGATGTGCTTCTAAGGTGGTCAAACATCTGCGCTCTCTATTGTTTCGTCCCACTCTATACATAATTCTCTCCTTTAGAGTAAACGATTCTACCTTTCTATCCAACTTTTTGTTTGTAAACTAGGTTCGGAGTTTCTAGCATCTGACTCGTTTTTAAATAAGTTTTCATTTCCTACATCCATATAGGTTCTATAAAAAATAATGACGTATCCACAATTTGATTTGGGACACCTAATGGTTTTGAACTCTCTGGCAATTTGGATAAAACATCAACAACTATATGTGTTCTATTAGGTTTGTAGACTATTGTAAATTCATACTCCAAGAATGACAACAAACATCTTGTTATCCTTCCCAACACCTATGGTTTGCATAAAACACAAACTTATTTCCCAATAAAAAATGTTTGAACTTATGCAAAACTTAAACCATTACTAAGGTTATTCTTTGTATGGTAGTATAATTTTGTTCTACTTTATTGAGCAACCTAGAGGCATATACTATAGGTTGATCATACTTACCAATTGGGTTTTATGCTAACATTACACCTTCTACCGATAATAATGCATCTGTGTGCACATGAAACTCCATTTGCTAGTTTGGAGGTGTTATAATTAGTGCTTCCATGTAATTTTTAAAAAATCTAATCCCAAATTTCTTGACACTTTGTGGTCCAAATAAAATGTTTCGTTTTCCTCATCAACTTGGTGATTAGTGCCATGATTAAGGCAAAGCTTTTGATCAAACATCTATAAAATTGAACCATACCATTAAAAACTTGAATCTACTATGGGTTTGTAGGTACTAGCATATTCATTATTGCCTAAACCTTTTTAGGGTATAGTATTTTTCCTTCTTTGGAAACTACAAACCTTAAAATCAATCCTGAAAATGCCATAAAAGCACATTTTTTTGGATTGAGACTAATTTTACATTCTTTGCATTCCTAAAAACAAAGTCTAAACTTCGTTAAATGATTCTCTAAATCATTATAAACTGTTAAGTTGTCCTAAAATATCTTCATGACCTAGTTTATGTACTCTTTGAAAGCCTTGCTAATTAATCTTCAGAAAGTTGGTTGCCCATTTTTGACACCAAATGGCATCGCCATCCTAACAAAAGTTTCATAAACTGTTACAAAAGTGGCTTTGTACGTATCCTTAGGGACTATACAAATCTAATGGTATCTTGAATATCCATCTAGAAATGAATAAGTTTCATACCCTGCTATAGTGTTGAATACCTCATCAAAAAAGGCGAAGGATAAGGAGTTTTTTTGGTTGCCTTAATCAACTTTTTGAAATCCACACAAATTATCAATTTTCCATTCTTTTTAAGCACTACCACTACGGGTGATAACCATGTAGCCTCCTCTACTGGTTGAATGAATTTGGCTGCTAATAATTTGTCAATGTCTTATTTGACAACTGTAGCATAATTAAAGTTTAACTTGTACCTTGCTTGATGTGTTGGTGGTATTGAGGTATTTAATTCAATTCTATGTTGAGCTAATTTTGGAGGTATGCCTTTCAGATCTTTGTAAGTCCAAGCAAACACATATTTGAACTCCTTAAATAGCATCTGAAGTTCCTCAATCTTTTCCTTTGTCAATTGTGAATTAACCTTGATATATTGTGGATTTGCTTTTGTACCAAGATTAAACTTAACAAGCTATTGTTCTTTAATCAAAATCCAACATGCTATTTGAAAATTCTATACTTGTTTTTTTAATGGTATCTCATCCACTTGAATATCATCTTGGCTATGATGGTAATATGTTTCAAAATGAACCTTGTCTTCCAATGAAACTTTTGGTTTGACACAAATGTCTTTTGATTTCACTATTGAAGGCACCACTTCTATAACTATTTGATTTAACATCCTTTGCTTGGAATTAGATTTCTTAGTGTTTCTAATTTTTGATATTCTAACATTCAATGATGAAACCATTTCTTGTAAGAGTGTAATTGTGCCAATTGAAAGCAATTTTGGTTTTGTCTCAAAGATCAAATCCTCTTCATATGTTAACCTTTGCAACAAGTCATAACAAACAAGTACTTGGGGCCTTTTAGTTTTTATTCCCAATTTCCTGTTAACTAATATTGTTATAACTATTCCATTACCTTGAATAGTAATGACATTATTACCCCAGCCATGTGTAACCTTTGCATTTCTGAGCCAAACTTTTCCTAGCAACATAGAACAATTAAAATCTACCACACTAGTTTTTAGAACAATAAATGTGGTTATACATGGAGTACCATGTATGTGAATCTTCAAATTCCTGATGATTCTTAAAGGTCTAATTATACTCTGATCTACCATTCTAAGGTGGTATGGAACTAGTCTTGGTTTAGGTCAACCTAACTTTGTTATGAGGTTTTTTGTTATAATGTTCACACTTGCTCTTCCATTTATCAAAACATCTTCAACAATGTTCTCCCCCACCTATATTTGGATAATTACCATCTGGTTATCTACCTTCATAGCTACTATGTCTAGTTCAAAACATGTCTCAACCACTATGGTTACATTAGGTTTTGATATTTGCTTAATAGCTATATTTGGTTTTTCTGGCTTCAATTTCTACCACATATACTTTTTAAGATGTGGTGTTATCTTCAATAATTGACCTAACCTCAAAGATTAGGTCATCTCCAGCATCCATTTATTGATATCTTGGAATATTTGTTCCACATACGTAATTATGTTAATAGGACTAACAAACAAACTTTGTGACATAATGAATTATGTGCAAACTTCAAATTCTAGTAATCCCACCCAACTTGTATTCCACTATGTTTTTTTCCTTTGGAACTAGATTTTGTAGTGGGTCCTTTGCTTGCATCTCTTGAATAGTCTTGACAAAAAATTGTTGCAATTTTTGCTCATCTTCCTAGTTAGTAGCAGACTTTTTCTTAATTGGCTCTCTATCCTTAAACACCTATTCTTTAATGACCTTCTTCTTGGTGATGGCCATATTCACATCCACCATATGGACTGAAGGATTTGAAACCTCGGGTTTTACCATAGCTTGTTTATTTGTAAGCTTCACTCCTTTATTCTTAAACATATTATGCATATCATTGTATTTAGGATAATCTATGATCTTATGTCTAGTATCTCCATAAATATGATAGGAATATCTCACAAGTTTCAGTACTTTAATCTATTAAGTTGTAACCTCAAAGAATATAGGAATAAGGTCTTCCTTTTGACTCTATAAGTTTCAACATTATGATTTGTCATGTGACAATTTGTACAATACATTCTTGTTTTCTTTGGAATTGTCTCAAGTTTCTAAGCTGATATGTCTTACTACGTTGTGGTACTGAAAAACTACTCATGGGCTTTACTTCAAAAATTCCTTCTTCACAAACCAAAGTTGTTGTCTTATGTTGTTGAAGAGTTTCTCTTTTCATACTTGTTGTTGCTACAAGCATATATGATTATAATCTAGATTTGAAAACAATAGGTAAGAAGCTATCTGTTGTTTTATTGTTAAAGACTATTGATCAAATTCAATAATCTTTCATAATAGACTTCCACTTTTTCATTCTTCTCTTGCTTCATGTTTTTAAACTACAAGTAAATTTGTTCATCATTTTGAACTTTTTTGTACCTTTTACAAAAGGTTAATTGCAATTCTACAAAAGTACAATATGGATAATCTCCCAAATAATTATTACACCAGTTAGATATAATATCTCTAAGGGTAAAACTAAATAGATTAACAATTTTTGCATCATTCGTTTCACTATTTGCTCTAATGGTAGCTTTAAATACTCTGACATAAGCATTTGGGTTAAGATCCTTGACATATTCAGGATAGATAAGTGGCTGACGATAAGGTCTGCTTAGTGGTAATGGTGACTTGCCTGGATGCACCATTGGCAATCCAGAATATCCTAGAGGTCCTAGAGGTCTTGGTGGATCTGAGTTGCCTCCTCCTTAATTTGATGGCTAACTAGCAAAAATTCTATTCACCTTTCTAGGAAAATCTTCATGCAAATTCACAAATTTTGTTCCCCTTGGAGTGTGTGGTCTATATTTGATACCATCAACATTAGTAACTAATGTTAACACAAATGGAGCTTTAGTAATTGTAATTATAGATTGGGGCATTGCCACATAATACAATGGCATAAATCTTACTAGTTCCATTCTAAAATTTGAAGTTCTTGCATAGGTAACTCCAATATTGTTTTGTTGTAATAAACTTTGTATAGGAACTACAAAGATAACATTTACCCCCGTCTTAACTTTCATTTTTACTTTGTTATTTCCAAATATGTTATTTGAATCTATCTAGAATTTTGACCCTCTCATGGTATAGATCAATAGGTGCATGATTTCCTACTCTTATAGGTTCCGAATTCAAATTTTGGAAATGCTCAGCAAATCCCTGCCTCACATTATTTTTAATAAATGGACATTCATTAGGAGCTACAAAGATAGGTACTACATTTGTCCCCGTCTTAACCTTCATTTTTACTCTGTTATTTGAATCTATCTAAAATTCTGACCCTTTCATGGTATAAATCAATAGGTCCATGAGTTCTTACTCTTGTAGGTTCCAAATTCAAATTTTGGAAATGTTCAACAAATCCATGCCTCACATTATCTTTAATAAATGGACATTCATTGATCTAATGTCCAATCTAATGGAAGTATGTGCAACGTGGAAAATTTGGTCTTGGAATTATGTTGACATTATGAATTCCTCTCCTCTAATCCCTTGGAACTCCACTATTAATGCTACCATTTTGTTGATTAATTTTGGGTTCATTGTACCTCACTCTTACAGCCATAGGAACACCTTTTGATACTATTGGTTCTACTCTTGGTAAAACTATAGTTTGTTGTCTAGTTACAAGTACCGGCTCAATTCCTCTGGATATTTTGATACCCTAAGTTGTAGCTTCTTATTCAACAACATAATATATTAGTGGTTCAAAATTTTGAACTTTTTGTTCAAACTCTTCATTCTCTTGGCCTTCCTGATAATAAGGAGGTGAAGCAAATCTATACCTTTGTACCATTTCCTCCCTTTCTGACCTATTGAATATATGTTGTTCTTTTTGAATCACAACATCATAATCATGTTGTTACATCAGATCTATTGATTCTAGCACAATTTTTTGTCGAAGTTCTCCTTTGTATCAACTCAACCTATAAGTTTGCATTTTCAATCTAATGATCTTATCTCTTGGAATTTTGTTGCAGATTGCTAGTGTGCCTATGTGCTTCACCAGTTTACATTTCACAAAAGAATAATCAGTGTTACCTAAGCCGTTCAATGGCCTCCAAGTTTCTTTTCTATCGACAAATGTTTTTGTTATATTCAAGAAATTATTCTAAATGTTTTAAATCACTAAATGTTAGCTATTCCATTTAGATTTGCTTCTTAAACAAAAAAACTATGATCAAATTTTGAAAAAAAATGTAGAAAATGAAATTGAAATTCACAATTTAATTATAAAAACAAATATTTCAGCAACAAGACATAAACAACATTCTAAAATTCACTTTGAATTCAGACCCTGGGATGGTCGCTGAATGGTAAATACAAACTTTTTAATCCTATAATATGGTCTAAAATTTGGACCTAAAATACAATAAAATTAATACTAACACAATTTGTTCATTTGGATATACTTAGAACTAGTTTTAGAATGAAAACTTAGTAATGAAAGTATGATTAAAAAAACATCAAAATAACAACTCTCACTATGGAAACAAAGCTTTTCCCAAAATCAAAACATATTTCTGTCATACTTCATTAAAGTTCCATGTTCTAGAATGATACAATGGTTTCTCATCTCTTTCTCTTCTCCAAAAGAAATACCTAAAAAAAAATAGTCCTATATTCTATTCGAATTTAAATGGCAATAAAACTTATGTAATCTAGCTAGTAATTCCTAAAACAATAGCTCAGTAAATATAAATACATTAACTAATTACTATTGCAAGTAGCTACTCCTTTAACACTCTCCCAAGCAAGAATAGAAATCAAATGGGCAGGAGCACCAATGATGGCCCAAGAAGGAGCCAAAATCTCAAGTTCAAAAGGCAATAGAAGAACAAATATAAAACTTGGACCTAGATCCATCATAAGTATAACAATCTATTCCTATACCACATAATAATGAAGGTGTGCTACCTTCAAGATTGAGTTCTACAACAAGAACAAATATACATGTAGAAATATGGATTACACACAAAAGTCTAGGTTCTTTAGGTACTAGTTCCAGGGGATAGACTCATAGGTTTCATACACCAAAGTTTGTATAAAGGCTAGAAGCAAAGTGGGATGAACATAGGAGAATTGCTACTATGTTTCAACAAGAAATAGAATACATTGTACAAATGACCAATATTCTACTTAGACTTTCTAATATATAAATAAAAAATAAGCAGATTATAAAAGAGAAGGACATATTTGTTCAAAATTTATAAGGGGCTTTGGAGAGGAACAAAAGTTCAAAGTAGAGTTGTAGGTCAGGAAGCATGAGAATAATGAAATATTGATAAAACTACAAATAGCCATACAAAATATTAACAACATGGAAAAGCACAACAAGGATTTGGAGAACATTAAAATAGATAAGGAATCTTTGCATGTAATTCTAAAGCAGATAAATGCCAATTATTGGAAGTTGAAAATAGAAAAGGATTCTCTAAGTGTAAAACACAACAAATTTCAAAGAGACTACAAGAATATGAAATAGATTTTTTTGAAGCAATAGGAGTTAGAGGAGCTCAAAATGGACATTGGTAATGTATATCAAACCAAGAATGAAGTACAAAGGCAATTTGACGAAAAGCAAGCAAAAATGGACAAAATTTTACAGAGGCAAATGGCTTTTAATGAAAAGTTATAGAAACTCCTAGAGGAGGCCCAAGGGATCAAGATTTTCAATTATGACATTGTCTTCAAAAAAACAATGAGCTCAAAAAGCAACATACTTTGCTTTAGGTAAAATTCAAGCCATTGACAATGCAGGAAAAGGATGTAAATCTATGGTGGGATGTAGTGCAAAATATTGTTTAGAAAGATATTAGAAAGGTCTATAGAAGATATGAGAGAAATGAAAGTCTATACATGCATAAAATATCTTAAATGGAAAAAGTCATACCATCATTTTAGTATGAACTTTTAGTCCTCATTCCATAACCAAAAATGTTAAATGAGAAAGAAGAGAGAGGAAATACTGATGGTGCAAGACCATCAAGTACAAGAATAGAAGCTGAAGAACTAGTAGACCTTAGAGGAAGGAAAGATAATCCTCGAAGGGAGGTTGGTGATATGACATATGCATCAAAACAAATTCTATAACCAATAAAATATGTTTTACAAGAGGTTAATTTTTAGGAGTATGCATCTATAACCACAAAAATAGGGGAGCAAATATAAATTGAGGAACACAAAACTTAGGAAGTTCAACATGATCAGATTGAAATTACCTTAGAGTTGTAATAACAAGATTAAATTTAGATTACATTAGATTTGCAATCACATCAACAACTACAAGTTACATCAAAGTTATAATAGTAGGAGCAAACTTAGATTTCATCAAATCTACAATCACAACAATAGCCATAAGTGACATCAGAGTTCTAGTCATAGGAGTAGACAACAACACATCATTAAACAACTGCATAGTTATCAACAGAATAATAAGAAGAACAACAACAACTCTACATACAATAAAAAATCAGACATTGGTTCAATTTGAAGTACAACAAGCACAAACAAATCAAAGGGAAGTATAGCTAGATCAAACTATAGTCCAACAAGATCAACATCACATTTCTAATTCACAAGATCAAAAATAACATCAAATTTAACTTTCTTAACATATTTTGATCTAGAATTTCAAAACATAATTTAGAGTACATGTGGGGTAATGTTAAGGAAGTAAATATTCATGGTAATAGTTAGTATATTTCTATTTACCTAGTTATTGTCTTAAGAATTATTAATTAGATTAAATAATTTTTGTCACCTTTTGAATTGAATGGATCATAGGACTATTTTTTTAGATGGTTATATCTTGGAATAAGGAAAAGAATGAAAAGAGGATTATTCAATATAGAACATTGAATTTTGATGGAATATGAAACAAAAACATTTTTTTTTGTGGAAAAGCTTCAATTCCATAGCTAGTTATGTTGTTTTGATTTTTTTTCATACTTTCATGACTAGATTTTAATTTCAAAATTAGATATGAGTAGATATGAATGAGTAGATTTTATTAGTATTAGTTTTATGATATGTTCTTGTCTAGATTTAGATCAAGATATATGATTAATTTTTTTGTATTTACCATATCCTTAAAAATATTCAAGTAAATATGAATAATAGGTTTGAATAAATCGTACTTGGAGTTAATGATATGCTGACGACTTACTATAGATTGCCCAATAGATGAAAGGTATTTACAAGTCAATGAAAATTTAGAGCATCTACATTGGTCTAACAAGAGATTTTGTGGAACATTAATTATTTCCAAAAAGGTACATAGTTTGTAAATGCTTTTGCAGGGTTTATATGTAGTTTCAAACCTAGTTTACTAGGTGAGGATGCTTTTGATTATAGTCATCTCCTTGATTTTGGTAGCTTGGAGAGGTTGATCTTACATCTTTAAGATTTGACATCATAGCCAACTATAGCAAATGACTACTTTTTTTGTTGGGTATTGTGGTTTGTTTGTATTTTTGAATGATGGAAACCAATAATACCTTTGTGCGATGGATGTAGGACATTATTGATGGAAATTTATCATTAGGGGCGTCGAATCTTAGTCCTCAAAGTTGTCCTCCTATTGGAGTATAATAGACTTTATTGTAATTACACACTTCCAATGGTTGGTATATGGGTTGGTTCAATTCTAGGCTACTAATCTAGATTGAAAGTGAACTAGGGTAGGAAGTTGCATATTTACAACTAACTATAGGAGTTAGGAATGTTGCATCTTGAATTCCTTTAGTTGATGTTTGAATAGAAGAATGCAAATTAGATGTACTATTGATTTCATTTTATAACTTTTGTTTAGCTTGCATGGTTCATATACTATAATCATTCCAATAAAGATTCAACTTAATGTTAATTGCATTGCAGTCCATTGGTCAACTCGATGCCAACTATAATGACAAAAGAAAATAGACATGTTAACTTCCTTTCAACTAATCTTTACCTCTTTTCTTATTATTCTCTCACTATATTAGTCAAGCTTTGTACTTAAGCTTGACTCCTTTCACAATTTTGTTGACGCACTTCAAGCTTTTGCATTACTATTAAATTTATTTGACCTATCAACTAAATTTTTACTATTTCTCAACTCCTATTATGAGAGTGTGAGTGTGCCATGCGTCATTTCATTACTAACCATCCGTTCAGTCTATCAAAGTTGCAACATTGTCAATTATTTTAAAAATGCCATGTGTCATCCCATTACTGGCCCAAACATTCCACAAACACAATATCAATATAGTTAACCTTGTAACTCACTCTCTACTACAATTTGATTAATCCATTGAACATGTTAAATCACCACGCATTGCCTCATTATTGGCCAAATGTTTTTCTCATCGTAATTGCAACACAATTGACTTTCCAACTAATCATTTACTTTGGGTCAATTGCTGGTGCAATGTTGTGAATGTGCCATGTGTCACCTCATTATTGGCCAAACATTCCAACCTATATATATCTAGCATAGTCTAGATTGCAATTAAACATCTGTTAACGTCATGCCCAGCCAACCAATGAATTTCATCCACCAAGTAAGGTAGTTGACAATAGCCCTCAACTAGATTGGTAAAACATTTTGCTACTAAAATGGTAAATAATGGCACATAGTGGCTATTGTTGTGGTACTAACACGTGGCAAACACTTTCAACTATAGTGACATTCTTGACTTGTACTTATCGACTTTGCCGGTTTGTAGTTGAAAAAACATCTAGCGGTTGAAAAATATAATTTACAACTATTTTTGTAATTTTCAACTATGTTTGTAATTGAACAATAGTGAAAATGTAGTTGCAAAAGGGGGGGTTGTCTACTAGTGATGAGGATATTAGTAAAACAATTGATGATGTGGTGCATTGAATATGCTATAAAAATTCCTTGTTGTTCACTTGAGCCTATTCACCTATTCATCACTCATTGTTCGTTACTCACTTGCTAACATCATTATATCATTTTGGAGGTTTGTTGCAAACAATATACCTCTTTGGGATTTTTAAAGAGGTAATTATTGTCGTGTCTTTTTAATTTGTGTTGGAAGTTCCAATCCCCTTTTGTTTTTTGTTCTTTTCAAATTTCTTCCTACCAATTTTATTTTTTTTGAATGTTAATACTTGTTGAACCCCCCCAAAAAATATTAACAAAAATTGCAAAATAAACATTGAATTTTTTCTAAAATAAAATGAAAAACCTTGATAATAAAAAAGTAAGAACAATTGATAAACATTAAAAAAACAACAAAAAAATTTAAAGTGAGTAAAGGAAAAAAAAATTAAAAATAATTTCCACAAGTGAAGATGAAAAATAAGTGAGAAGTGAGGGAGCCTATTTACATAATTTCATGTAGAAAGAATCCTTAAAGTCATTTTATGTAGTCTATAGTGTTTGAAACCCTTTAAAAAATTTGTAGTAAAAACAAAAAAAGCCCAAAAATTCAAACTTTAATTTTATTTTATTTTTGTGGAAACCTTTAAGAATATCAAGAGTCAAAAAGTTTCAAATTTTCTTCACCTTTTATTTTTATCACCAATCCCCAATTTCTAGATTTCATCTATTGATTTTGGGGCTTCATGGATAACCAAAAATAACAAATGAAACTAATACATGGGACTAGGGAAGACTCGAAGGATAACTTTATTATATGTTCTTTCCCGTCCAAAATAACTTACTAAAAGCTACATAAACCCAAGGCAAAATGTTTGTGTAAAACCAAAACAAATAAACATGGAACATGTTGGCTATTGAATACAATTTGGTATTACCTAGCCATGAATATTGGTTTGGCAAAATGTACCAATGGTTGTTCATCATCAACCAAAAGACAAAAACAAATGTTGCACAAGCATACAAATATGAACTACAAAACATGCCATAAAAAATATATGAGATAATTGTGGCAAGGAAGACTCCTTTAAAATATATCTATTTGAACCTCTCAAGATTGTTTTTAAGTTTTATAAAATTTCCCGTATTTATCAACATTTCAAAAATTTCAAAAACAAAATTGATCATGATTTTAATTATAATAATTTTACATTTAGAAGCCCAACAACTATTGAAACTATTAGGAAAATTTTAAAATAACCCTAACAACTTAAAATCCTAAAATCTAAACACATTATCAACATTTTAAAATAGTAATCAAATATCCACCAAGATGAAAAAAATGAACCATCATATTTCAATGTTTTGTGTGCAATTGTTGGGGGAACGTGTCCTTTCCTTCATTTTCCACCCACCCCTTCATCTCCAATACAAGTAGAACTTGATTTATTGCAACCCTAGTAGCTTACAATGTACACAAAATTATTGAAGTATTCGAAATATCGTTGAACTATTACATATTATGTGCACATGAACAAGAATTTTACAATGTTCATTTGATGTTCTCTTTTGTTGCACATTGGATTTGTGCATGTCAACATTTATTCCAATATAACCTCTTATTGTTGAATCCTCGAAAAGTGAAAATTATGTTCTTATACATTACAAGAAATTTTTGGGTCACACACTACTAAAGAATATCCATTTTATGACTGTTTTACAAAATTATGTAAACATTTTAATATCCTTGGACATGAATTTGTCTACATCATAAAAAAGATGCAAGACTAGTGTGATGAACAAGTGATTTTCAATGCAACAATAAGAATATTGTGCTTGCCAAACTATTACCTTTAATAAAATCATATTGAAGAGATTAAAATTTTAGAACTTTGAAAACAAATAGATTCAATATTTGACAATGCATCACTTGAATACATCAAGTTCTTATAAATTACTTTTAATTGAAGTGAACAAAAAGTTAAATATTATTTTTGTGTTTGAAGGTCATTAAATATTACCGATTCCAACTTTATTTGCATATACATATATATTCAATTTGTGTAACTTAAAAGCTAGATGAGAACTAAAATGTGAAAATTCAAATTATATTTTAATGACATAGATTGTGGAAGGTGACCATTTGAACGATAAGAATTTAATCTAACCACATTACAAATGTTTAAAACACCATTTGTATAACAAATCCATTATTAAGTGAAAAAACCCATGTGAGTGATGGATCCCCAAAATCTTGCAAATTGGGTTAGCTTTATGTGAGTGATTTTAATTGAAAAGGGTCGTGCCCATCTCATTTTGAAAATTTGTACTTGCCCCACACTAATCAATTATTGTAATTTCAAAATAGAGTGTTAGAAAAGCTTACATCCCTTTGAGAGAAATAGAAATCCTTTATAGTGGAAGATAAGGAAACTATGTTTCATTAGCAATATGACCCAATTTTGTTTGCAATATTTGACAAGTACAATGTTTATGTAAATAAAACAGATTTTTCATCAAACAATATTTGGATTCGAATGTAAAAACTTTGAAATCTGTGAAACTTTTAGAAAATAAAGGTGAGCTTCATAACCTTTTTTGGTTTCATTTGTTTTCTTGGATTATCTTGTATAATGTCTCCAATACATATGATTTTATTTGAAATAATTTTGTACATTGAAATGTTTTAACCTTCTTTTAAAATGATGTTAATTAGTTTTTAAGATTAATACATATTAAAGTATTTGGAATTTGAATGTTTTATGAATGTTGTGAAATTTTATGAATGTCAAAAATAATTCATCAACTTTTAATATAAAATATTGTGCATTGGAAAATGTTGTGTTACAGTTGGCACATGGAATTATGATTACATAAATAAATTAAATATATGATTAAAAAAAAACTCATAATTTGTTAAACAACTTAAGATGTTTTCCTTTCCAAATCCTTGTTGTTCTAAAGCCTTGTTAAATTGTGTCATATATATATGATGGTGCACAAATAAAAACCAATTTTATTATTGGATATTTTATGCATATTCATAATTTCAATTAAAAATGGAAAGGTTTTTTGCCCATCCAGATGAATCAATGATCTCCAAGCCCATAAATGCACTACCATCCTTAATTCAAATACACATTTGCACCAATTTTGTCAACATATGTAAAACAACATAGCAATGGGATTTTTCACTGTTCAACAAATAATGACAAAATGTATGATTATTTAAACTCCATTGGATGTTTGTTGGGTTGAAAGAAGAAGCATTGAACATGAAAAAACAAATCAACACATCACAATATTCTTCAAACCCACCTTGTTACATTGATCCATGTTGCATTGAACCTTGTTCATTGAACATTCAACACGACTTTCCAATGTGCTCTTATCACAACGAAATTGCATTATGTTGCCCATTAAATTGTTTGAGTGGTTTACACAAGCAATATAAGGATGACTATGCATTTTGTAAGGAATTCCATCTACCCATGCAAAAATGGGCACTAGAACATGATGACTTGTTTTTGCCTCTTCCTCGTCCCATTGTTCTTTGCCCCATGATCCTTGGAAATTGTGAATGTGATTGCACATGCATTTGTGAGCCACCAAGCCCAAGACCTTGCCAATCAAGGCAAGGAAGCTCCTCAAGGTGCCATCTAACACCCCATGATATTTAACACAAGTTGATTCTTTAACATGTTAATTTCATGCATTTGTCCAAACCAAATTCTAATACTGGTTGTTTGGAATGATGTTGGTCCAGATGTTGTTCTTATTCATCTTCACCTCACGAACATACAAATTCTTCTTGTTCATGTTCACCTCCTTTCATCAATCAACATGAAAAAACTCTTCCACAAGGTTCTTCAAGTTCATATAATCCTTGTGAGGATTGTCCATGTCATAAAAGTTGACCATTGTTTCCAAATATAGGATTTGTTAACTTTCTAAAAATATTGCCATGGGTTTTAATATTTATAAATTTTTGGTGTTGATTTCCAATGGCACTACTTGAACCATCATTTTTCATGAAGGTTCAAGCACCTAAAATTTTATATTTAAATGAGATTTTTCAACAATTGAAATCTATGTCCAAACAAACTTTAATATCTCAATTAATCACCTTGAAATTTTAATCGACTTTAGTGGCTACACACATTGTTTGTGGGGAGGAATTCAAAATGACTAATTGTAAAAAATATAATATCTTACTTCCAAGGTGCATGTATTATATGATTTTTTAAAAATCTCATAAAAAAAACCATTTTGCAATTCCAATGACTAGTCACCATATATACACTTATCCTTTGAAAGAGTGATGGGGAAATAAGATAAATTGTAACTTTTCTAAATATCTTGACAACTCAAAATAAATTCAAGACAAGAATCATGGAATTTAATGTAATGGGCATTAGATGTAGCCCATATATTCACAATTGTTCTTTTGAAATAGCCCATTACTCCTTAAGGTCATATAATTCCATATATATTAGGGATGCATGTTGTGCCTACACCACATTTGAGTTTACTTATCAAGTGTGTTTATTATGCACATACAATTAAATACAAGATTTCCATCAATCGTCATAACTAAATGGAAATTTACATTGAACTGAAACATTCAACACATCAACCAAGTAGGAAATCTTCAATCAAAAAAACCATTTAACCATTTATGTTTTGAAAAACTCAAATATCCTATCTATCACAATTAAACAACTATTTATCCAACCAATTACAATCCATTCACAATGTTTTATAATTGATCTCAAAACAATATTCATAATGAATTATAAACATTTTTGTTCAATCTAAGCAATTGTAATCCATTCAAATTGCAAAATATACAATTTTCCATTTATCATTTTTGCAAGGATCATTTTTTTTGTATTATAATCTATATATATAATAAGGTCCCACATATCGCTTGTTGGGTAAAAATTATACTTCCAACTAATAATATTATGTCAAGATTATCAAAATCCAAATATAATTATAGGGTATGCACTAATAAAAATATTAAATATGTATAATATTTTATTTATAAGTCCTTTTAATATACATTTAATTATAATAAGTGAATGGTCTACTAATTATAATATTATTTAATATGCATAACTAGTTATTATAATAATTTACAAATACTTATGCATAACATATTCCAAAAATAATAACTTGGGTTGCAATGCACAACTTGTTTATTTTAATTATGGAACTCAAAAGTCTGTGTGTGGGTATATATATATGTTATAATGGAAACAAACCAAATGTATATTGTTATAATGACTTTGTGAGTGTAAGATATAATTTTCATCATCTAAATTGTGATATGGTATTAAAATGTTTGTTGATGTGTTTTTAAGATTAAGTTTGAACATTTCATGCATGATGTTTTTTTAGTCATGCAGAATCACTTTATTTCAACTTCATCACTTTTCATGTTTTCAATTATAATAAAATTTCAAAGAAATATATGGTATCAAAAATTAACTCACACACACAAAATTCAAATCAAGTCCATGGTGCTTTAAATATGTGAGTATTAAAAATCTAAATAATAATAAGGAGGGAAACAATCAAACTCCCTCACATATTACCCTTAAAAGTACTTTTTTATACCACATGTAATGGGAAAAATGAAAACATAATGACCCCCATGGGCAATCACTACAAATTGCAAATTATATTTTGTAAGTTATATTTGAAATTATAACCCATGAACCAATTTTTCAAAATTTTAATCTAAAAATAGTCACAATGGATTGTAATTTAAAAAAAATTATAATCTTTTATTTCAATCAAAGCAATTACAACCCCAAAAGAATCACATAAGAAGCAAAGGTCGAAGGAGGGGGGGGAATGAAAATTATGATATTTGATCAACGAATTTCATAGCTAACAAGGAAAAAATGTAATATCAAAGTCAAAGGAGATTCATTAACCTTGATACTTTAACGGAAAAAATGTCCAACATCCATTTGACTTTATGGGTTAAAATTAAACACCATTGATTAAATAACCAAAATCCAGTAAAATAAACATCAAAGTCAAACAAAAGTAACCATATATTGAATTTCATTTCATTATAATGTGTTTACATTTACAACCATGATTTAATATGTAGGATACAACCTCTTTTCCCCTTAGTGGTGTTGGTAATGTGGGAATTTAGTTATAGATTACGCAAAAAATGACAAAACAATATAATATCACAATTTAAGAAATACAAACTTGTAGTAGTTAAACATGTTGCAAAAGTGTAAGGATCATAAATTTATCTTAGTACTTATTATTGTAAAGTGGTTTTCATTTTTTTTATAATTGTTGAATCCAATTTTCATGAGGGTTATAAAAACCTACCTAGTTTTCCTTTAAGTGTTTTTAAAAAAAATCTTAGTGGAAAGGGACAAGGTATCAAAGTTTTCATTTATTTTCCTTCAACTAGTTTTCAATTTCTTAGCTTTCATAAATTTTAAAATATTTGGTTATCTAAGGTGGTTCTCAAAATCAATTATGTTCAATCTTTTTTTCAAACTCACAAAATTGTCGTCAAACAAATTTTTGATGAAATTGACAACATGAGAACAATTTATTTTTAATATTTTCATAGTTAAATAACTTCATGTCCCTCTCAAAAGCACTTTCAAAAACATTTAACTCATTTTCCAAATCTCCATCCATTTCAATGAATTGTATTAAACTATAACCTACACTAAATTCATTAGGTCATTTTTTGTTCACAAATATCAATTTTGAATATGTAAACATCTTTTGATATTAGTAAAAATTATGGTTAAGGAAAATAAGTTTTTTTCTCAATTTATGATTCCATAATGGGCAAACCCATCCTTGGGTGGTATCATTAGGAACATCACATTTTGATTTTCTTGAACCCATCAATCTTTGAAAAATCATAGGAAACATTTAAATAAATGTTTTCATAAAATTTTCAATGAATACATTCATTAGGTTCCATAGATTCTGAAATTTCAATAATATCAATAATATAATGTATTTTGACGTTCTTAATAATTGCATTTAATTTTTTTTAAGGAATGTAACATTGGTTCCTTTCCTTGAATTTTTTGGTTAAGAATATAAATTTGAAACATGATTTGAGAATTTTCTTGCAAACATTTTCCCTAATGTAATTTTGAATTCACTAGATTTTAAATTTTTTATTAAGCGATCAATTGAGTAAATATAATTTAATTAAGAATTTTCATAGTTAAAGCTATTGATTCTTGAAAGGGCCATTCCTATTAAGAATAATTTTTAAAATAAAATTTTAAAATTCAAAAATAAAATTCAATCCATATATTAAAGCATGTAATGGATGAACATGAAAAAAAATTTAGTTGTGAAAACATTTAAAGGAAAGGGCCCAGGAAAATGATTTGGCCAATTTTGGTTCCTTAAGGAATCTTTGAAGTGATTCCTATTGGTACTACCCAAGGATGGGTCTACCCCAATGCTTAGAATTTGGCAAGCAATCTTGAAACCAATGGTAAGAAACAATGATTCATGGTTTACCCACCATGAAAGAGGACATTTGATGTCTTTCACATTGATTTGGTACCATTTCCAATTTTATTTTTTTTAAGTTGACAAGTTTTTTTTTGGTTCATTTGTGTTTGAGATCTATTCAATTATTTAAATAGTAATTGTTACATTGCAAAGTTCTTAGGCCACAATTTGGCAATAGAAGATGCACAATTGTTGTTTCATCATGTTTAGATGTCGCATCCATTGCTTTAAAAATATTATTATGACATTATAATTACATTCAACATGACAATATTAATGATGCATGATACTAATGTTTCATTAAAAAATATGTATAACACACAATTTTTATGCATGACTAAAAGCATGTAATTTCCATGCCATGGTGATGCAAGGCCAACATTGCACAAAAGTCATGCACTATTAATAAAATCAGCAATTTCGTATGTTCATTACATGGTATTTGGTTTTTACATTACATTTGTGCCAATTTTGCATTCTTTTCTCTTGGGTTTATTATGTGCCAATTTTGCATTGTTTCCTTAAGAGCCTTTTTTTGTGAAGGTGATATTCATTACATGAAATTCATTATCATCAAAATCAACCTCTTCTTATATATTCAAGACTAATGAAGGGAAACATAGACAAGTAGCCTAGGCAAAGGGATTTTCAATACCCCAACTAGCATTTTTTTAATAATTTTTGCAACGAAGTTTGATAATGTGTGATGCATTTTGCATTATTGGTCCAATTGTAGTTATGTTGATGTTATGATTGTTGGGATGATAATGTTGAAGTGGATTGCAAATTTAAGGCACGTTTTACTATTAGTGCAAATAGTGGAAACCCATGACACATATTTATAAGATTATGAAAGATTTCACCATGTTGCATTGTAGACCCAACTACCATGGCAAATGATTGATTTACCTCACAAATCATTAGTAATTAACAATGTGTATAAGTATGATCAAGTAAAGCTTGAAACATTCCACTCTTATTCATATCAACAATACTCATAACAACATCTTGATAATTTCCAAAATGCAAAAATGTCATTGGTCCATCATTGTAGCCAACACTTTCTGAAACCTTTACATAAACATGATGGTTGAAAGGTAATGCACAACTCTTTCTCAAGTTGATAGGCAAGGAAATATTTTTCATCCACCTTGGAGAATATATTGGCTCAAAGTTGATGCACACATGTAAACATCATGAGATTAAATAACAATGACCAATATTGAAACAATGCACAAATGATTGGGGAAACTCAAATTCTTCGCCAAAAAGATGAAGTGCAATAAAAACATAATCCAAGGAAATCTTTAAATACAATAGTTTGAAACTTGGTGATGTTAATTTGATTAGTTTTGTCTATTGTGGACCATTTTGTTTAAGTTACATGAGTAATATTTTTTTCTTACATCCCATTACATGGTTGTGAGAAAGTTCCCTTGTTTCTTCTATAAATTGTGATCTTAGACTATGTGTAGTTTTTTTCTAAATAAACCCCTCGTGAAATTTTCTTGCCCTTGTGATGGGCTTTCACAACCTTACAATTTGTTCATGAGACTAAGCTTTGGTCACATATGTTCTATCATATCCCTATTTTTGAACATACATGTGCTCCAAACCTAGAACAAGATGATAATAATGGAAATTTGTTTTTTACAAAAAGGCCTTTGTAAACAAGTTCAACAACCACCCACTTACTTAAAACAATAAGTCATTTTCAACTTAAACCCTTGTATAGATAAGTTGTTCATGATAACTCATGTTGTTATAGTTTCTTCCCGAGATTTGCAACATGAAACTTATGTTTATTACATCTAGTCACTTGGTCTTACCTATGGCAATCCTTAAATTATCTTGAGATTAAGTTCAGTTACATATAAGAACATTTTTTGGGTAAGATTTAAATCATGATCAACTTGACTAAAACATAATTACAACATGGAGCATACGTATGAAAATTTCATGGTTGATGTGTAATCTTAAAAACTTTGAAGCATTAAACATTTTCATTTGCACACCATAAGCCCATAAGAGCCTGAGGTCAAAAAAGATGAAAAGAAAATACCCCGTGGAAACTATAACTATGTGGTAAAAAAAACATAGTTCCAATTGAACCATTATGCCTCCTTGAGTGATGAAGTCTTATATTTCTACATGGTGTATTTTAGGATGCACATTTTCAATGAATAAATGTGGTGATCTATTTTTTTTTACATACTATTGCAAGCATGTGAGTGAACAAACATACCTTAAGGCATAGATAAGATAATAATTTGAATAACCTAATAAACATTCAAGGTGTTACAAATTTTGTACATAACATGTATAACCTTTTTTATTGTGCTAAAGAAGTGGAAAGGAGAAAATTTCCAAGTTAAACTTAAACAAACTTGCAAGCAAATTTTGTTTTTGTAATCATACTTATGCATGGCATAGGTGTTTTATGTTGTTTTCATGTGCTTGTGTACACTATGATTCTTATACATATTCAATACTAATATTGCAACCAGAAATTAGATGTTTTACTAGACCTTGAAAACCTTAATATTCAAAATATTATATTATGACACAATTGGCAATTAACATCACAAAGACCTAAATGTAAATTACAAACATGGAATAGGGTTGCTATTAAGAAATCTAGGTCAAATGGCACAACAAATTTCCTCTATTAAACTCCATGCAGAACATGTTCAATGTGTTTTTCGTCTAGTACCAAACATTTGAGCTACATTTGTAGTCATGTCTAATTGATTATACTTCATGTTATGGGCCTATTAGTAAACATTAGTCCTTTAGCACAACTGGTGGTGTAAACATTACAAATTTGGGGTTTGTAATAACATAATTCCCACTTGTAAATAAAGTTTGGTGACACATTAAATGCATTGAATAACTAAGAATAATGTACACCAAAATCGATAGGAAATATACATTGTTGCAAAATTGAGTTTTGCACATTTTTGATTCCATGAAAAACATAAAATTATTGCTTGAACTAGAATTAAAATGCGAAAAATATGACTCCTTGAGTATTCAGTTGCCAATGGCTTATAGATGAAAGGTGACAACATTTTACCATTCTAGACATTGATGTACAAACTCGCAAAAACCCAAAAGTCACACAACAATTTGTAACAAGCTCTTGCCTACAAACTTTGTGATGTATCAAATCTTTAGTCAACAAAACTATTTTTAGACTTTATCAATGGATGTAAACGTTGATGGCATTTCAGCAACATAGGATACAAAGACTGCCTATCATATATTCCTTAACAATAACAACATTTTGTTCCCATTCAACAAATGAAGATATTAAAAAAAGATTTGAAACTAATTTTTAATGAGTCTTTTTTTTAAATATTTTTTTAAGAATGAAAAGAAAGAATCCAAAACTAAACAAACTTCCTTTTTGATGTTATCCTTGAACATCCCAAACAATAAATAATTAATGTTAAAACCATTGAGGGAAAGAAAGTATTGGCCCCCTTTAATTTGTTAAACAATTTAAAATTGACCACCCAATATAAGTGGGGCCTTATTTATTTTTAAATGATGGACTATCCACCAATGGGGAGTGGTAAAAAAAACCTGAGTGTGGTTTGGAGGCAAAAATGTGGGGAATAAATGATTTTTTTTTGTCAATGTAGTCCATGGACCAATTGCAAATGTCCAATAATCCCAATAAATAATTGATGTTAAAATCTTGTGAGTAGGAGAAAGTAGTGCACTCCTTAATTTGCCAAATTAGTTGTGTTTGCCCCATGTATGTGTTTGGTAAAACCTAAAATCATGCATGCATGTCTACTATCTTAGGGAAATAATAAATTTTTATAACTTAAAAGCAATAATAATACAAACATAATTTGTGATGCCAATTTGATTACCAACAATTCTTTTTGTTCCCTTGTAAATGAATATAAAAGGATAATCAATAGCTTGCTCTAACACAAGCTACCCTATTTGCAATTGATTTTTTTAATAAGTAATGAATTGTATCGAACCCATTGAATTGATCTTGCTCCTCGCACTAAAATAAACATACACAAAAACTCAGATTTCCCAAACTTGTGTTTCCTCATTCCAATGTTAGTTTTATCCAATGAAATTATAAATTATTATATCTTGTCCTTGACATGCTAATAAAAAAGGAAATCATCGTCATCACTTACATGCTGCAAAATGTTGAAGAAAAGCATAACAACATCCACATTTTACTCTAGAAATAAGAATACCCGAAAGATAATCAATTGGAAATGAACCTTTTACAACTTACAAATCAAATATGCAAAAATCAGATATCATGAAGAAACACAACACACACAAACAAAATAAACATGCAAAACAATGGACCCTTTGAAACACCAAGAACTTCTATTAAACTTCAGTGTGCAAAGTATTGTGAACAAAGGATTTGGGACACAATTTAGCCAACATTTTTCAATGGGAATAATAAGCATTGAAACCAATCATGTTGAAAAGTAAGCAAATTACACATTTTTACATGTGTCAGATAAGGAAAAACCTAAGTTCTGCCTAATTGCAGATGCCTCTAATAATAAATAATAACACCTTTCAAAAGTTGACTAGTGCTATAATGGATACTTCTAAGATTTTCACAACCTAACATTTGTTCCTTTTAATGCTTGAATTTTGATTGTAATGATAATCTTTTTTTGGTTTCCAACATGAAGTTTATCACTTTTGCCTTAGAATTGATGATCCAAAGAAGATTCATAGCAATGGAGGGCATGCGTTTTGTTTTTCTAGCCTAACAACAAAGGAACATGAGGTCCATCCACATATTTACATTAGCAAAAACATTGTTCTACGACTTTGAGTCCATAAAAAATTGCACAATTGTCACATATCAATTGTCACATATCAATTGTCACATGCAACTAAAATTCAGTTGCATGTGACACGTTGCAACTGCAAATTTGTGTAGTTACATAAGACAAGTTGCATAGGACATGCAGTTGCATGCGACATTATGTATGCAACATGTATATATGGTGTTAGTATACATGTTCATACATATATACCAATCCAATGTAGTTGCACCTTATGTGCAACTTTCCTTGCAACTACATACAACTAATCAAAATATGACACATGTTTAAAAATTAAACAACTAGCTTGTGGACACATGTCATTATTTAATTTTTTTGTGTTTTCAAAATCAAAAATTCAATGGATTAATTTTAATCATTAAAGTTTTTGCCACTAGGATGATGACACATGGCACACCATGGAACGTTCATTGACCATTTGATACGTGTTCAATATTTTAACACCAATTATATGGTGGCACGTGGCAATCAAGGCCCACCTATTTTTAAATTTTTAAATATTAATTAATGAAATCTAAATCATTTAATTTATGGCTAATAAGATGTTGACAAGTGGTGACTAGGTAGGTAAATAATAATTAAACCCTATTAAGTAAGTAGGTTTATTTAGGTATGTAAGTAGATTAAAAAATAGTTAGGTTTAGGTTATATAAGTAGGTTTAGAATAATCCGATCTTATTTTCAAGTTTGACAATTTCATAAAGGTCAAGCTTTTTTCATTCAGTCATCCCCAATGACACTTGGTATTTGGTTTCAACATAACTATTGCTCCTAGTTATATACTGAGACAAATAGAATTGGAAGCCAAAGGATATGGGTTAAAATATTCCATTGCAAACCTCATGGACTAACCTAGTTGCACATTAGATGCAACTACTGTATTAAAGTATAACAGCCACGGGACGGCTCTGTTGCTTTTGGTGTCCAAACAAAACGTGAAGCCCTCCTCTTAGCGCATCTAACACATTAAAAATCATTGAAAACATATTAGAAATGAGAAAGTTATGGCCCCCCAAAGTAAAGGGGGTCAAAAAACTCAATTTTTTATTTATTAAGGCCGGTTCTTAAACACCTAGAAAGTTCATTTTATGTTGTTTTTTTGCTATTAGAGTTCAAATGTGATTTTTAGGAATTCAGATGGCGCTCCTATAGCACTTTAAATCATTTAAAATGAATTATAAATAAGAAAGTTATGAGCTTTGAAAGTAGGAGGGGTCCTAAGAAAAAAAACAAAACGTTTTATAACTTGGAAAGCTTATTTTTCTTATTTTTTTCTTGTTAATTTTTCATTACTCCTTTTCTTTTGCACTTCAAAGGTGATTATAGGATATTTAGTTTTTATGATTACTTGATGAAAATATGATTTTGATATTATTATTTTATTTAAATTAATAATTTCTTAGGACGTTTGTATACTTGTAGGTTAATTAGTGTAGCCTATTTACATTAATATTTGAGCATAAATGATAAAATTTAAATATATAATACCTATTGATTATTTATATATAATTGATTATCACTATAATTATAATAAAAAATTAATTAATATTATGATTATTTATAATAAAATTTTAATATTATCATATTAATTCATTTTGAATAATTTTTTGTTTAATCAAATGTACATTTTCTGAAAAAATATTTCAAAATAAAATAAAGTCAAACATATTTAAACCATGGTTTAGTTTAATTTAATTTAACATAATTTAGTTTAACAATAATTAGTTTAACCTAACTTAATTTAACCATTGTCAATTTTAGCCTAATTTAGTTTAGCCATAAATATTTTAGCATAATTTAATTTAACCATATTTATTTTATCCTAAATTAATTTATTTTAATTTAGTTTAGCCACAATAAATATAATCTAATTTCGTTTAGCCATAACTATTATTACCTAACTTAAATTAGACATAATTAGTTTGGCCTAACTTTATTTAGCCATATTTATTTTAGCCTAGTTTAATTTAACATAATTTCGTTTAGCCATAATTAATATAGTTTAATTTAATTTAGCCTAACTTGATTCAACCATAATTAATTTGGCCTAACTTAATAGAGCCATAGTTAATTTAAATTAATTTAATTTAGCCATAATCAGTTTAATCTAATAAATTTACCCATGGTTAGTTTAACTTTTTTGTTTATTTAACCTAAGTTAGTTTAGGCTAACCTAAGTTAGCATGGGGTTAACCTTAATACTAGAAGTACATAATACTATTATATATAGCCTATATAGATATATTAAGTATAGTATTTAAGCATGTATAAGTTTAGGCCATTATTTTTATGACACATGTCTATGTTGTACACATTTAGTTGCATGTTAGTTGCACACAACCGTATGGCCCAAAAATTATACAATACCAAATTTGTAGTTGCAAACATGACCTAGATAGTTACAAACGACAATCAATTGCATGCTAGTTGCATAGTGACTGGTTGCAAATGACAAGATTTCTAGTAGTGAAATAGAGATAGAAGACTTAGAATATGGGCCAATTCCACATGGGGCAACACAAGGCATTATATCTGTTGTCATTGTGTCAATGAGGAGGTCATTGTTAATGGGGTTTTTCTATTCCCATTAAGGTTTATTCAACTTTAGATTTTTCAACAATGTGTTCCTAAAGCAGCAACATATACATACAACACACAAACTAAAATTTAAACTACTACAAATTCTAAACTTACATGTACACAAATTGCTCAGACTTGAAGGAAATAGGTTGAAAGAAAAATGATCCATGTTCCATAATTGAAAAGTGAAACACATACTCATGAATGAAATCCAAAAGTCCTTCAATAGGTCTATCTTCCCAGTCTTATACTAGCCAATTCAAAATACAACAGTCATAATTGACCATTATAAATAGTCAGTAGCAAGTACCTAGAATAATAGTCCAAAATTTCAAAAAATACACCTTGCTTAACTACTTGTCCAACTATCGATTATGTCAAGTACATGTTCTATCAATTACCTGTTGATTAACATGTCAACCTATCTTCCTAACCCAGTCATTACCTACCAACTTTAGTTAATTGGTTAAGTTAATACAAGTTAGGTTAAATAACAAGTTATGACACATGTTAAGTTTAACAACCTGCTTATATTATCAACCTATTACCAAATCTGGGTAACAGTCATATAATCCAATAATTGTGCAAAACAACATAAGTAAAAACATTTAAAGCAACAACAACTCATTTCTAGTGCCTAATAATCGCATGTTTCTTGCAATGAAACAATATGCAAATCTTCTTTCAAAGACGAAATAGAAAGCAAATCTTGAGGATGGTGACATTGAACACTACAAAATCCTCTTGTAGAAATTCTTAACATACACCAAAATAAGATAGAAGACTCTCTAATATCCGATTCACCATCAAAAAGAACCGAGAAGATTGTAATTATGCACAACTTCCTCTTCCTTTCAAGCTTGTTATGTTCCTCCTACACCTCTATAGTAGTATTAATAATTCCATTATGCTTGTCTTCACAAACCTTTTTTGTTTTGTGTTCTCTTCCTCATAGTTCACTCCAACACATACATTAATACTATAATAAAACAAAAGCAACAACAAAATTGAGAATGTGTTTTTGCTTGAGTTGCTCATGGAAAATAAAACTTCTTTGATCTCATGTTCATATTTAAAAATTCATGTTTGCACGATTTCACAATGCTAATCATGCTCACCGACTAACATAAATCCATCAATATCTCTCATTAAACGACAAACCCTGTTCATTTATGAATACATCGAATTGCAATAAGGTAAAAACAAACAAAAAAGAACTAACGACAACCTCCTAAGTCATTAGGACTAGTCCTTGAAAGATGATGTGGTAACACAAGATTGGATGAAAAGTCATGAGTTAGTGCTAAACAACAGTGCTTAAACAATGTTTTTACACTATTTCACTATGCTGAAAAACATTAATTACAAGCTTAAAAATGTGCTGAGAGGTATTATATATTTATTGAATTATTTTCAAACATATTTAGATGCTAGATTAATATATTAAAAATGTTTTCATATAAATACAACATATACTTTCAACATTAATTTAGTTTATGAAACTTATGAACATCAAAACAAAAGATCGGTTATGAAAAAATTAGCTCTTATTTGCCTGGTTTTACCCAATATAAAAACAACCTTTCTAGAGCCAAATTTGTTTATTCCTAGCTACATTAGATTGCAATATAGTAAACAAGCTTTCTAGAGCTAGATTTGTTTACTTTTGGCTACATTAGATTGCAAAATCTTTTGGAGCCAAATCTACTTATTTTCGGTTACATCAAATTACAATATAAAAAAAACTTTTCTAAAGCTAAATCGAAATGAAACAACATATGGGACACAAGCAACCACCTTTGCAACAAGTAGAGAGCCCTTGTGTTCACCTTTTCGGTTTTGGTCGCACATTTGCCAATTTCGTCATCCATTACTAAATCTTCCTTTCAAACACATAGGTGTGCCCCTACACCACCCATCAAATGAATGGGTGGACCTTAAAGTTCCTCATGCGTGTCCATTAACTTGGGGCAATAAAAATTTAAATTTGACCACCCAATATAAGTGCGGCCTTGTGTATTTTCAAATGGTGGTTTGTCCACCAATGGGGAGTGGGAGAAAAGTTTCCAATGTAGTAGTTGGAGGCAAAATTATGGGTAAACAATGGTTGTTTTTGGGAAATGGGGACCTTGGACCAATGGCAAATGCCCAAAAGTCCCAATAAACAATGTTAAAATGATATGAGCGAAAGGATCTAGTGCTCCTCCCCCCCCCCCCCCCCCCCCC
>Ga0209611_10002330_pt1 | contig 33286 bp, 32 predicted proteins | sample S1TSphgellanicum_3_FD_187693 | JGI IMG/M metagenome (GOLD analysis project Ga0209611, IMG submission 187693) | Host-associated microbial communities from peat moss isolated from Minnesota, USA - S1T2_Fc - Sphagnum magellanicum MG (SPAdes) (version 2) | ecosystem: Host-associated > Plants > Peat... | reverse complement strand
GTTTATGGGCTGGAATGGTCCTATGCTGACTGATTCAGGGGGATTCCAGGTTTTCAGTTTGAGTGAGATGCGAAAAATTACAGAAGAAGGCGTGACCTTTCGCTCTCCTCATGATGGGCGAATGATTAAGTTAACACCAGAACGCTCCATTGAAATTCAGAATATTTTAGGCGCTGATGTGATTATGGCTTTCGATGAATGTCCACCCTATCCAGCTACACGAGGGGAAGTGGAAAATGCAACTCAAAGGACATATCGCTGGTTGGAACGTTGTATCACAGCTCATCAAAGAGATGATCAAGCATTATTCCCGATTGTACAAGGGGGAATTTATCTAGATTTACGCGCTGAGGCTGCAATAGCTTTATCTAAATTAGATTTACCAGGATATGCTATAGGCGGTGTTAGTGTGGGTGAACCAGTCGAATTGATGGCGCAAATTGTCCAAGCAACTGCTCCACTTCTTCCAGCAAATAAGCCACGCTATCTGATGGGTGTAGGTACTTATCGAGAAATGGCTATGGCGATCGCTTCTGGAGTAGATTTATTCGATTGTGTAATTCCGACAAGATGGGCTAGACACGGAACAGCTGTAGTCCAGGGCGAGCGGTGGAATTTGAAAAATGCTAAGTTTCGGGACGACTTTACACCTTTGGATGAAACCTGTCCTTGCTATAGTTGTCAAAATTTTAGCCGCGCTTATATCTCTCACCTAGTGCGAGCCCAAGAAATACTGGCTTACACCCTATTGAGTATCCACAACATTACGGAACTGATTAACTTTACCCAAAAAATCCGGAACGCTATCTTGAGCGATCGCTTTGTGACTGATTTTGGTCACTGGCTGGAAGAGGGAGCAGGGGAAGAAAAAATAAATTAAGAGGTAATTATGTTAATATACTTTTCAAATATGAAATTTGTGCTGAACAATTGGATTTAACCAAACATGGAAATAGCAATATTATTAGCTAAATTGCCGGAAGCTTATCAATTTTTCGACCCCTTGGTAGATGTTCTCCCCGTGATCCCTGTTTTCTTCTTGTTGCTTGCGTTTGTTTGGCAAGCTGCTGTTGGTTTTAGATAAAATTATCTCTAACAATTTTTTTGGGCGGGTATAACCTACCTGTCCTATTTTTTATGAGTCTGTCTTTCACAAAAGTTGATAATCATTAATATTTCTTAATATCTCGCAATAAATTAACATAATTCAGTAGGATAATGATGAAGTTTGGAAAACGCACAGCTTTCAGTTGTGCTATAAAAGGGAGTCTGCTATGGGAAACATCAAATTTGTCAAAGAAAATAAAGAAGTGATAGCAGCAAATGGTGCTAATTTGCGGCTTAAAGCCTTAGAAAACAGTGTAGATATCTATAAAATCTTTGGCAAAATGACAAACTGTGGCGGTTATGGTCAATGTGGGACTTGTATTGTGGAGATAGTAGAAGGACTGGAAAACCTTTCACCCCGTACCGATTTTGAACAGAAAAAATTGCGCAACAAACCCAATAACTACCGTCTTGCTTGCCAAACTCTCGTCAACGGGCCAGTTAGTGTGAACACAAAGCCCTAAAATTGCCGCTTAAGCATAAATAGCAATAAAGATAGGAGAAAATTTCTGCTAATTCTGTCTTCTATGATGCTATTCTAATGATGTTAACTGGAAATTAAAGAGAGGCTACCTCGCCATGCAAGTTAATAACTTGGGTTTCGTAGCGAGCATTTTGTTCGTATTAGTTCCCGCTGTATTTCTAATCATACTTTACATCCAAACAGCCAGCCGTGAAGGTGGGAAAAAAGATGCTTAAGTTAATAATTGTGTTTTGAATGTGTTTTGAATGTGTTTTGAATGTGTTTTGCAAGTATTTTGAGGGTAGGGGCGCAAGGCCTTGCGCCCCTACTTTACTTATTGCTGCTGATTTAAAAGTTCAAGTCTTTGATTTACCTCCTACCTCCTGCTTTCTCTAATCCACCGTCCTAGCCAATAATACCGGACATGTAGCGTTGACTCGAACATAATCAGATAAAGAAGCACCAACAAGTCGATCTAGGTCAACAAAACTTTTAGCAATAGATGGACGGCGATCTGGAGAACCAATCAATAATAGGTCTACGTTCAATTCGGTAGCTAAACGGCAAATTTCTACCTCTCGTCTACCACTACTAGTTACACAACGAACCAGTATACCTTGCTTCTCCGCTTGATTAGCTGCTATACCTAATACAGAATCTCTTTCGGGTTTAATATCGGTAATTCCTGAAATTTTGCCACCTAAACCTGTATTTATATTAGCTAGAATCAGCTGACCACCAATGACATCTTGTAACAGAAAAAGAGCTAGTTTTAAACAGTTTTGCGCAGCTTCAGAATTATCCATTGCGACCATAACCTGTTTAATCTTTTTCACATAGATGTCATCCTTCACCAACAACATGGGTCTAGAAGAGAGTTGGAAAACATACTGACTGACTGAATTGGCTAAAATAGATTCCAGTCGTTTGAGTCCTCGCGAACCCATAATAATTAAATCAGCTTCTATTTCATCAGCTACTTGACAAACTATATCCTTGGGATCTCCTTGTCGTAAAACTGAGGATACTTGACTGGGATCTAGATTTAAAGTCTGAATAGCATTAGCCAGAATTTTACCACCCTCTTCCCACTTACGGGTCATCGCTTCTGCGCCGCTTTCTGGAGCAACAACGTGTAGAACTGTAACTCTTGCTGCTTGGATTGCTGGTAATTCTTCCAAGTTCTTCAACATTTCCTCAGCATGTCCTAATCCAGAAACAGCCAGCAAAATCTTTCTAATCATATGACGTAAATGTTACTAATGTTCCCTTACTTCTGGTGTTAATATTCAGTCGCAAAAGGTATTTATCATCCCAATTTTGCACGATTATCCTTAAACATTGATTAAGTTAGTGATGATTATTCATGTATATTTATTTTATTTAATTTTTCTCAAACCTTTAATGAATTTCTGATTGATTTTAAACAATCTTGACTGATTAAGAAACCAGAGAACATTAGGGAACAAAGACAAGAAATTATCTCCCCTGCTCCCCTGCTCCCCAGTCAAACTTTATTTTTCCGAGTTTCGCGCCAAACCTCGGCCATTCGTCCCCAGTTCGTTTTAAACTCCCCAAGACCCAGTAAATTCCCTGGTCTTTCTTCATCCCAAGAAGCAGAAAGTACGCCATAAGTTATCCCCAATACTCCTAAACCAAATAGGCTCATATTTGCTAATAACACAGCAACAGGAGGTAGCTGGACATGAGCAAAGGAAATTAGTAGATAACTGGCGATTAAACTAGATAATCCCAAAGCTGTGGGTACACCACAAAAAAGGGCTACTCTCCTCACCATCCTCTGACTAACTATTTGAGGAATTTCCATTTCTTCTTTAGTGTAAGGAGGCTGTTTTTGTGGGGGTTTATTTATTTCTGCTGGTTTAGCTGGCGGTTTAGCTGTAGGCTGATTTATATTTTTTGTCGGTTTTGAGCGCTTTTTATTTGGCTCAAACGGCAAGCGGTTAGATGCTGATTCTTCAACGGGCATAGGCTTTCATCCCTAACCCCGAATTCCCAAGCGAGCAATCAGGGCTTGATATTTTTCACGGTTTTCCTGTTGAATATAAGCTAAAAGGCGCTTGCGCTGACCGATCATTTTCAATAGTCCCCTACGGGATGAATGATCTTTTTTATTAGCTTGCAAATGTTCGCTAAGACGGTTAATCCGTTCGGTCAACATAGCAATTTGGACATCAGAAGAACCTGTATCGGTTTCGTGGACTTGAAAGTTAGAGATGAGTTCTTGTTTGCGCAGTTGCGTCAGAGCCATAATCAATGAAATTTTTATTTTTGAGTGTACATAGCAATTTCCTATATTATCACAGCTCACCACTTGTGCGGTAGGTGATAGGAGAAGATTTCTTGGGGTAAAAGATGTGCAAAATCATTTCTAGCAATTCCGGAAAAAGCCTCTGACACCAAATAGCCAGATGAGATTGCCATCCCACTAAAATTTCTGCTTGATTCTTCTGCAACCCTCTAATGAATACTAAAGCTACTTGTTCTGGAGTCATCGGTACTACCCAGCGGAATAATTTTAGGTCACGGACCATATCTGTGTCTGTCAGGGTAGGAAGTAAAGCAACAACACGAATATTATGTTCTGCTAATTCTCGCCGCAAAGCTTGTGTAAACCCTAAAATAGCAAACTTGGTGGCGGAATAAGTCGCCATAGTAGGAGCTGCAACTTTTCCCATCAGGCTAGATACATTCACGATTGTTCCTTCTCTTTGACTCACCATTCTCCTCGCCATCAGGCTAGTGAGAGTGTACATTCCCAACAAGTTTACAGAAAGCTCTTCTTGCACTTGCGGTAGTTTTGATTGCAGAAATGAACATTGATATGCGACACCTGCACAATTGACTAGTAGATGGATCGGTCCATAGCTGCGCCAGAGTTGCGCTACAGCAATATTCACAATAGCAGGTTTGGTTAAATCTAGGGACATGATTGTGGCTTCTACTCCCATCCGCTCGATTTCCTGGGCTACTTCAGCCAATTTCTGGCGATCGCGTGCAATCAATATCAACCGTTTAGCTCCTTGTTGGGCTAACTGTAGTGCGATCGCCCTACCAATACCGCGAGAAGCTCCAGTAATCAGAGCCACTTTACCTTGAATATTCATACTTTCGTCTCCAAATTCTATATCTACCGCAACCGTAGAAAGCAATTGTTTAATCTCTCTTTTAGCCTCTGTTTTAACCTCTGTGTTAACCGAGCATTCACCATCCGCCGCCAATACACACACTAGCAACTAAATCAAGTTAATGCAATATTTTTTAATAAGTATTTCTTAATTGGCTTAATGGACAAGTATATATATACAAGACATTTAATTAAATAAGTTTTTATAAATACTAACCGATCCCCATGGTGATCCCCTGACAATGGAAGATATATATTTCCAAAGTTGACGGAATTATTTAGAATTACAATCAATTACAATAATTTATGGAGATGCTCATCACGTTTTTAGGAGGATGAACATGGTTGAGCCACCCGATGCTGACTCATTGAATAAACCAACCGATGAACTTGTCACCAAATCCTCAAATGATTCTTGGATCAACCGGATGACAAGTTTTTGGGATAAGACCGTACTAGAGGTGACGCAATTGTTGCCGATAAATCAAATAGGGGAGATGGTATTTCAATGGTTTAATGTCAGCGATACCCAAATTGCTGAGATTTTACAAAATATCCGCTCCCAATTACCAACGACAGAAGTATTGCTAGTGGGTAAGCCCCAATCAGGGAAAAGTTCTATCGTGCGTGGATTGACAGGGATTTCATCTGAAATTGTCGGACAGGGATTTCGTCCTCACACACAACATACCCAGCGTTATGCTTATCCCGCCAACGATTTACCGTTATTTATTTTTACAGATACAGTCGGGCTGGGAGATGTAGGACATAATATAGAAATCATTGTTCAGGAATTGCTCAATGACTTACAGCGTGAGACTACTGGCGCGAAGATTCTGATTCTCACAGTCAAAATTAATGATTTCGCTACAGACACTCTGCGCCAAATAGCTGAACAACTCAAGCAAAAATGTCCTAATATTCCTTGTTTGCTGGCGGTAACTTGTTTACATGAAGTTTACCCACCGACAGTTTTACAACATCCTGACTACCCTCCTGATTTCCCAGAAATCGGTCGGGCGTTTACAGCTATGCAACAGGCTTTTGATAAATTGTGCGATCGCGCAGTTTTGATAGATTTTACTTTAGAAGAGGATGCATATAATCCTGTATTTTATGGATTAAACGCTTTGGGAGATAATTTAGCAGAACTTCTCCCGGAAGCTGAAGCCAAAGCGATCTATCAATTATTAGATCGACAAGTTGGGGAAAAGTTGGGTAATCTCTATCGTGACGCAGGTAGACGTTATATGACAGGATTTGCCATCATCGCAGCAACCTTAGCCGCAGTTCCTTTACCATTCGCTACAATGCCCACTTTAACTGCACTACAAGTCTCAATGGTAGGATTGTTGGGTAAACTGTATGGACAAACGATTACACCATCCCAAGCAGGAGGAGTAGTCAGTGCGATCGCTGGTGGTTTTATTGCGCAAGCAGTAGGAAGGGAACTGATTAAGTTTTTACCAGGATTTGGCAGCTTAATTGCTGCATCTTGGGCGGGCGCATACACATGGGCTTTAGGTGAAAGCGCTTGCGTTTACTTTGGAGATTTGCTGGGAGGGAAAAAACCAGATCCCCAAAAAATCCAACTAGTCATGCGCACATCCTTTGCAGAAGCTAAAGAGCGGTTTAAAGCAAATTTTAAAGATTAAATAGTGACTAGTGCAGCATGGCGGGAGTTCTCTCCCACCTGCAAAACCCAAAAGAATCTAATAGCCTGGGCTGCATTGTATAAAGCCTATTTTGAGTGGCCCAGAACTTTCGCCTCTTGCACTAGGATGGATCAATCCTTAATCCCCCAAGCAGCAGAAAAAGCGTTAGGGGATGTTTTGTAAGTTTGTAATAAGGAGCTAAGGAAGCACTTTCTCAGCTTTAGTCAAAAAGAGAATTATAGTGGCTGTTGAATGTAACTGAAGTTCTGCAATATGCTGTGTTACATTAACAATGTGTGAACCTTGTCCATGTCCAGCCATAGTATTCCTAACAGTAGGAATACCAGACGAAAAATAACTCCTTAAATAACTTGGAAACAAATTATTTTGAGCGCAAACATTAATAAGACTACTTGCAGTTGGTCTAGTTCCATAATCCCAATTTCGTTTATCACAAATGATTTTCATTGTACTTTCAAAAGATTTAAGACATTCAACAAGACATCCTTGATAATCTCCATCCCTATAATATTCATGAGCTCTCAAAAATTCTTCATTTGCTCCTTGAAACACAGGATCTGTAAGTAAAGACAAAACTGGTCTAACTGCTTCACTATGCATAAATTGAGAATCAATTCTTATTATTTGACCTGACTCAAATTGATATCCTACTCCATGCTCCCTAAATCTAGAGTTTAGTCTTGTAGTTATTGCAGTTACTCTAGATGCTTCAAGACTAAGCTCAGAAAAAATCTCATTAAAGCTTAATTCTATAGCATCAAGAACTCTACTTATATCCGGATGAGATAAAATCCAATGTCTTATAATTTGATAATATTGATTAGATTGCCTAAATGTAAATTCCTCATAATCTAATATAGCTGTCAAAGAAAATGCACCATATTCCTCCGATAAAATTCTCTCAACAGAGGAGAATATTCTTTCTTTTACACTACTATGCTGATTTTCCAAAATATCTTCTATTATACGGAAAGATTGTACACGAAGTTGTTCTGGAATATTTTCATACTGAAAAACATCAGGAATTGCTGTGTTCCGCCTTGAGAATGTATTGTAAACCATACTAAAAACTGTGATATGAAGATTGTACAGAGATTAGTAGATTGGCACCATATAACCTTGCACTAAAATTTTATATATTCTATAGGAATATTTCTTTTAATGCAATATATAATTCTACGATTTATTTAAGTATTTTTGCTTATTCTTCTATGTTCTCACCAATCAAGTAGAAACATCAGCCCAACGCAGCGGCTTACCATACGGTCGTAGAGCCTATCTGAAAAGCTAGAGGAAGCTTTTCCCAAGATTGCTTTAATAATAGCTGCTATCTTAAAAATTTTTTCTCTCAAGACAGAGAAACTATTCAGCATTTTTATAATAAAAAGCAAAATTATGATGAGAATTGCTCATGGCGGGAGAGGATATTGACAATTTGGCTATGCCTGATTATAATCTAAGCCATCCAAACTACGATATTCTCCAAATTAAGGCATTTCAGCGGATAGATGATTTGTATTAACACATTTAATTACGCTCAACAGTTAGATTTGTTCCACTTATTCCAACCAGCTAATTTAGTAGTTTCTACATGTAAATTTACATTTATAGACTTATTTGCTGGCATAGGTGGATTTAGGGTTCCCTTAGAAGCATTAGGAGGAGTTTGTTTAGGTTATTCGGAAATTGATCGAGAAGCCATGAAAGTTTATCAAAATAACTTCATGGGCGATCCTAATTTCGCAGAAACCTATTTAGGAGATATTACGAGTTTAAATAAGTTACCTTTTAATATAGATGTTATGGTTGGTGGCGTTCCTTGTCAACCTTGGTCTATAGCAGGTAAAATGCAAGGTTTAGATGATCCTAGAGGTAAACTATGGCTTGATGTTTTTAGAGTTGTAAAATCTAATCAGCCGAAAGCATTTATCTTTGAAAATGTCAAAGGTTTAACGGAACCAAGGAATATTAAAAATTTAGAATATATACTTACTAATTTAACAGCATCTGGATATATAGTTAAATATCAGGTACTAAATTCTTATGATTTTGGTTTACCGCAAGATAGAGATAGAGTATTTATTGTTGGTATTAGAAATGATCTTGCAAATTCCTGGGGTTTTGTTTTTCCTCAAGGTTTGAGTAAATCTGTAAAACTTTATGATCTAATTCCAGGAATTGAGAAAAGTAATTTTCCTAAAAAGAAATTTCCTCCGGAAGTATTATATGTTGATGGCAAAATTCCGGTTTCTAGAGGTAGGTTTCAGAAAATAGACGAGTTAAATGACTTTTTTACTTTTGCTGACATTAGAAATGGGCATACAACTATCCATTCTTGGGAATTAATTGAAACAACTCCAACAGAAAAAATAATTTGTCAGAATATCTTGAAAAATCGCAGAAAGAAACTTTATGGTGAAAAAGATGGTAATCCGTTAAAATTTGAGGTTTTACAATCATTAATCCCTAATTTAAAAATTGCAGACCTTAATTCTTTAGTAGCAAAAAAAATTCTCCATCTTGTTGAAGGTAAAGGCTATGAGTTTGTAAATTCTAAAATTTCTGCTGGGATTAACGGAATTTCTAAGATATTCCTACCTCATGCTGATGCAATTGCAACTTTAACGGCTACTGGAACTAAAGATTATGTGGCTATTATGTCCATCGAATGTGCAGAACCAAACGTATATAAGCAAAAATTTATTCAAGAAATCTATAATCAGCATAAATATAAGCCTTTAACTGCAAAAGATTACGCAAGATTACAAGGATTTCCAGAAAATTTCCAAATAGCAGATAATGAAGTTACTGCGAAGCATCAACTTGGTAATGCAGTTTCCATTCCTGTTGTTTACCATTTGACAGAAGCATTGTTGAAAATAATTTTATAGACTTTATTCTAAATATGCCAGTAATCAGTCCTAACACTCGTGTTTTAATTAAAACTTACTTAGAATCTTTCATAGAAGAAATCGTAAAAGATTATCAAGGGCGTAATATTCAAAGAGCTACAAATGCAAAAGAGTATTTATCAAGATCCTCAAATAAGGGACAGTTAGCACCATTTCAAGCTGCACTTATTCCTCCGGAATTAATACGTATTAATCAATTTGAGCGAGGTTTGAGTACAAAATTAGGTAATTCCTTTGAGGAATGCGCTCGGTTAATTGCTCTAGACAATCATCAAGCTGTTTATCGAGGTTACGATCTTAAAAATAAAGTTAGTAATGCGGCTTTTGCAGAAGTTGAACTTCAAAAACAGAATTATGAATCGCCAACCAAAAGAAAACCATCTCTTGAGCAGATGATAACAGCAGTACTTAATGCTCGTCTTGATAATGATTTAGAAGCCAAAACTGTTCGGGTTGACCTTTATATTCACGCCAAAGACGGGACAGAGTATTTCTTTGAAATGAAATCTCCTAAACCCAACAAAGGACAATGTTTAGAAGTTTTAGGACGGTTACTAAAATTTCATTTATTGCGGGGTGTTAACCGTCCTAATGTACAAGCTTACTATGCAATGCCTTATAATCCTTTTGGTCAAATGAAAGCTGATTACAACTGGTCAGTAGTAAAACAATATTTTCCTTTTGAGCAAGCTATAGTTATCGGGAATGAATTCTGGAATATTGTAGGTGGAAAAACTGCTTATGAGGAACTATTAGAAATTTATCTGGAAGTGGGAACTGAGAGAGGTAAAGATATGTTAGATGCTTTAGCTTTCAGATATTAGCAGAGAAAGTGGCTCTAGTGGAAAAATTGCCAAAATCCCCCCTGCCACAGCCGCACGGCCATAACAGGGGGGAATATTCCATTCAAAGACTTCTCTTCGATACAAGTAGCTAAAGCTAGAAGAGAGCATTTATTGAATGTCTCTTAATCTTAGATTATAGAAGATAGTCCCTCCTCTATCTTAAGGATGAGATTTTTTCATCTCAAGGTATAGAGTCGGGTGGTTTCTAGAAAGAAAGCGTCTCTGATATTCAGAGCCACTTTCTCAAAAGTCAAGTTTGTAGTCAACCCACAAAAGCTAGTTTAGCGATGTAGTTCACTTCTTCTCATTGATGGGAACCCATTCAGTGTGGAAAGAACCAGGTTTATCAGTACGCAAATAGGTATGTGCGCCAAAATAGTCCCGTTGTGCTTGAGTTAAATTCTGAGGTAAGCGATCGCGACGATAGCTGTCGAAGTAATCTAAAGAAGCACTGAAAGCTGGTACTGGAATACCAAACTTAGCAGCAGTAATAATTACTTCCCGCCAAGCAGCTTGTCGGTCAAGAATTGTTTGCTTAAATTCAGGAGCTAACAAGAGATTGGGTAATGCGGGATTTTCATGGAATGCTTTCTTAATCTTATTCAAGAAGCCAGCCCGAATAATACAACCACCTTTCCAAATCCGCGCCATTTCCCCTAGATCTAAATTCCAGTTGTAAGTTTTGGATGCTGTAAATAACAGAGCCATACCTTGAGCGTAAGAGCAGATTTTAGAACAATAAAGTGCATCTCGCACCTTGTTGATAAAATCTTTGACTTCTCCCTTGTATTGATGGACTGGACCAGTCAGTTGCTTGGATGCGGCGATGCGTTCATCTCTAATAGAAGAGATAATCCGGGCGTTTACTGCTGCGGTAATTGTAGGAATAGCTACCCCTAATTCCAGGGCGGTTTGTACTGTCCAGCGTCCAGTTCCCTTTTGACCAGCTGCGTCAACAATTAAATCCAGTAAGGGTTTCTTTGTCTCGGGGTCAATGTAGGGGAAGATATTAGCTGTAATTTCGATCAAAAACGAATTGAGTTCGTCAGTTGTATTCCATTCGCTGAATACTTGATGTAACTGTTTGTGATCCAACCCAGCAATATTTTTCAGCAAGTCGTAGGCTTCAGCAATTAACTGCATATCGCCATACTCAATGCCATTATGTACCATTTTTACATAATGACCAGAACCACCAGGTCCAATATAAGTTACACAAGGACCGTCATCAACCTGAGCCGCAATTTTGTTGAAAATGGGAGAAAGAAACTCATAAGAGCTTTTTGTCCCACCTGGCATTAATGATGGTCCATTGAGTGCGCCTTCTTCACCACCACTCACACCCATACCTAGATAGCGTAATCCAGCTGGTTCAAGTTCTTGGGTGCGTCTTTCAGTATCTTCAAACCAAGAATTACCACCATCAATTATGATATCCCCTTCTTGCAATAAGGGCTTTAATTGCTGAATTACAGCATCAACTGGCTTACCAGCTTGTACCATAACCAGGATTTTCCGGGGACGCTCTAGCGCAGCGACAAAGTCTTCTAGAGTAAATGCCGCTTTTACGTTACGCCCGGTAGCACGATGTGCCATAAAGGCATCAGTCTTTTCACGAGAACGATTGTAAACTGCAATCGGAAAGCCATTACGTTCAACGTTGAGGGCGATGTTTTCGCCCATAACGGCTAATCCAATTACACCAAAGCTTTGTAAGGTCATAAATTTGTTTGGCTAACTCTTGCAGATCCTTTACCTTTAAGGGTAATCTGAGTTTTTCGCTTCACTCCTAAAGAAGATATTAAGACTTGTTGGGGAGGTTTAGTAGTTAATAATGAGATAAACATTGTTGGTAGTGATCAATAATTTGAGCAGTTACTTCAGATATGCTCATACCGTCAGTTTGCACTTCTATAGCATCAGCAGCTTTCTGTAAAGGAGACACTTTTCGGTGACTATCTTTCCAATCGCGTTCTGCGATGTCCCGCTCTAGCTGCTCTAAACTTACTTCTGGTTGTCCCTGTTGCAGAAAGTCTGACTGACGACGGCGCGCACGTTCACTCACAGAAGCAGTTAAAAATATTTTGATTTCTGCATCCGGGAATACATGAGTGCCAATGTCTCTACCTTCAGCTACTAAACCTCCCCGTTTACCCCAGTTTTGCTGCTGTTTGACTAATGCTCTACGTACAGCACTTTGGGCAGCAATAGATGATACTTGTGATGTCACTTCTAGGCTGCGGATATCTTGGGTGACATCGTGGTTGTCGATCCAAACTTTTACCGGATGTTGGGAGTCTGGATTCTGGGTAAGTTCGATTTTACATTGGTTAACTAATTCGGCGATCGCACATTCATCGTCAATGCTCATACCTGCTTTTAGCACTAACCAAGTTACAGCCCGATACATGGAACCAGTATCTAAATAAACTAATCCTAATCTATCTGCTACAAGGCGTGCTACTGTGGATTTACCAGCACCCGCTGGTCCGTCAATGGCGATGATTGGTTGGCGATCGCGCAAAATTATATTATCTATTAGGCGTGTAGAACCCAGCCGAGCAGCGATCGCGAGCATTCCTTCCTCCTGAATTTCTGCTAAAGACATTAATGTAGTTGGGTCAACCAATTCAATATATTCCAGAAAAACATGGCTAACCATGAAAATTCTCTGTTGAACCAGTGCAATTAACTCACTGCTATGGCGAACACCAGCGCGAAATGCAACTTCAGCCTCTCGCAAAGCAGCGAACAAAACAGTCCCTTGCTCTTTTTCGATAGAGGTCAAATACTGATTGCGAGAACTTAAAGCTAAACCCGAAGGTTCCCTGACAGTGGGACAAGCAATAATCTCAATTGGCAAATTTAGATCAGCTACTAATCGCTGGATAATTGCCAATTGCTGACCATCTTTTTGTCCAAAATAAGCTCGGTCTGGCTGGATTAAATTGAACAATTTGGTCAGAATTGTGGCTACACCCTGAAAATGTCCTGGGCGAGACCGACCACACAAACCAACTATCATAGCAGATGGTGGGATAACTTGCGTGATCTGAATTTCTTGGCTGCTCTGCTGTGGGACACCGATATTTTCTGGACTAGGAGCAAAGATAGCGTCAACACCGGCTTGTTCACATAATAGACAATCTGCTTCCCAAGTGCGAGGATAAGATTGATAATCCTCACGAGGTCCAAATTGCAGAGGATTGACAAAAATGGTGACAATTACCGTCAAGTTATCTCGCCGTGCTCGCGCAATTAAGCTTAAATGACCTTGGTGCAAATTGCCCATAGTCGTAACTAATCCGACTGAGGTCTTAAACCAATCCGCCTGCTCATCCAGTACAGGAGTATTGGAGTATAGCAGTTTATTTTCCCAACGGAATTTTATTAAATAGCAGCGTAAAGCTGCAACTGTTGTTAATAAACGCACAAAATTCCCCTAGTTCTTTTTCAGCCTCTTCCTGTGTTAGTTTATAGCTGAAATCCAGGAAAGGTGTAGATGAACTGGGGGAACTTCGCACAAATAGGAACCAGGATGCTCTGTACCTCTTATCTCCCTATAACTTCAATATGTACTGGTGCAACACCACTACCCATCATACCCAGAAGTCTAGCAGCAGCGGCGGAAAGATCTATAATTCTACCGCCGATGTAAGGACCTCTATCGTTAATACGTACTACTACGGAACGACCATTTCTCGTATTAGTAACTCGGACTTTTGTACCTAAAGGCAAACTGCGATGGGCGGCTGTAAATCCTTCTGGATTATATCTCTCGCCACTAGCTGTGGAACTGCTAGAACCATCATAGCCATACCAAGAGGCTAAACCTCTAAAGTTAATTTTTATCCCACCGATAGCAATCTGCTTTGGCAGTTTAGGTATTGAAATTGATCTTTGTAAGGGCAAGTTAGGTATGCGACTAATTGGCGCAGCATCGCCTATGAGTCTTCTCAATCTATTAGTCAATTGCAGGGCATCTCGCGAAGGATTTTTAGTTGTGTCTGCTAGGCGGGTATTTTCATTCAGTTCCACCAACTCTTGATGATTAAATTCGATCTTGTAGCGATCGCCTAGCGACTTGTGGACAGAGGAACCTGGAATTCGCTTTTCTCTATTAGCTGAATATTGATCACCGGCTTCCCAACTTACGGTGATTTGGCTAGCATCCACATTATCCTGAACCATCTGGTTGATCTTGGCTGCGACAGCGCTTGCTCTAGCGACTGACTCATTGGTATTTGAGCTAACTGAGTTACTCTCACCAATAAAACCTCCGATGCTTGCTACCTTAGTTGCACTATGGGCAATAGGGGTAGATATACGAGCATCTCCAGTGTCAACTAAAGAGCCAATTTTTGTAGTCGTAGTATTTACTGGAGTAGAACTGATAAACGTGATTACAGGAATGTTACGAATGAAAAGGGTAGCTGCTTGACGACCACCAACTTCATGAGGATAAATTTCTGTAATTACAGCACCCAAAGTAGGTTTCCCTGTTGAGGATTGATATTCTCCCATCTTCGCTACATCAGTTGCAGGTAATTTCTGGGAGTCTATGGAAGTTCCCTTGGTAGTTTGGGCTCGCCCAACTGAGGGAATTTCCAAAACAGCTAGAAACAGGGTGACGATAGTCCACAAATGTCTTTGATTCATGCGTCTGATTTTAAAGCGTCTGTAGAACTGATGTTTTATTATTCGTGGGCTTTTTACCAAAAATTAATTTGCGATAGTGTTACCCCCCTAAAACTCGAACTCGTTCCGCTTTCACTTTGTATTTATGACTGAAACAGACTAACATGAACTTTTCGTCCTGGGGATCAGGGTTTTAGCGTAAGTCATGCTAAATTTACCAGTTTCATCTGTGATTTAAAGAGGTCAAACCTTTTTCAATTAAAGATTCTAGCCTTGTAACCTTTTTTTTCAAGACCTCAAGATTTTTTTGTAAAAACTTAATAATAACATAGCTATTTTCTGAATACGTACTTGATTGATCTAAGAAAATATAATCAGAATTTAATGTATAAAATACAACTGAATGTTTTGGCTTTTGAAGTAAATTTAATAACTTAAAAACAGTGAAATTACATATTTGCAGTTTCAGTGAACCAAGACTCATAGAACCGATAAGAATCCAGTTTAAGTCAGTCTTTTCCAGTAAATTTTATTTTATGGATGATTTAGAATTGTTACTTGTATTACTATATTTTTGACCGATTATTTAAGTGAATTCTATTGCTAGTTTGTTCAAAACAATCTAAGTTGTTTTTCCTCTACCAAATTTTCTCTACTCCTTCCGCTAGAGACTCAGTTGGAAAATGTTACAAACCAACAAGAAAAATGAACTTTCTCAATGTAGTTACCTTCGATCACGAGTAATAAAAAATACTAGGAATATGACTATTTGCGAATATTACTAGTATATTTAGCAGATAATTGAGAATTTAAAATTTATAAAAATCTCTAGTACAGGCTTTCCTGGTGGAATATCTTAGTAAATCATGTTTAACAGTAATTTAATATATTAAACTTTTATTAGTCATGACTTAATATATAATATTATTACTTCAGTTGTAACGGATATTATTGTTATTGTTTATACTAAAAAATAACTAATTTTTATCATAGTAAAGAAGGTGGGTTTTGCGTCCCACCTCTGAAAAAATAGAAATATGAGAAATTTTCTGTGTTCAGAGGGAACAGGATTGGGGAAAAAAAGACTGTTCCCTGTTAGAGAGTTCCCTTTCTTTGTAATTAATCCAACAATGCTTTAGCTTTAACTAATACGTTATTAACGCTAAAACCGAATTTTTCTAGACAGACAGCACCAGGAGCGGAAGCACCAAAGGTATCGATACTAACAGTATCGCCTTCCGTTCCTACATACTTGTGCCAGCCAAAACTAGATCCAGCTTCTACAGACAAACGCTTCGTCACAGCTTTTGGTAGAATGGATTCACGGTAAGCTGCATCTTGTGCATCAAATAAATCCGATGAAGGCATGGAGACAACACGTACTTTCTTCCCTTCGTCTGTGAGTTTTGCTGCTGCAGTTACACAGAGGTTTAATTCGGAACCAGTACCAATGAGGATCAAATCGGGTGTTCCGGAAGAGTCAGCTATAACATATGCGCCCTTTATTGTACCTTCTAGAGAAGTAGCTGGTAAATTAGGCAGATTCTGACGAGAGAAGGCTAGTAAAGTAGATTTATTTTGCTTCGCTCTCGCGATCGCCACTTTATAAGCTCCAGAAGTTTCATTACCGTCAGCTGGGCGAATTACAGTTAAGTCTGGAATAGCTCTTAAGGAAGCCAGAGTTTCTATGGGTTGGTGGGTTGGTCCGTCTTCACCCTGTCCAATGGAGTCGTGGGTCATTACCCAAATTACCCCAGCTTGAGACAATGCTGATAAACGGATAGGCGCACGCATGTAATCTGTGAAAATCAGGAATGTAGCCCCATAAGGAATCAATCCAGAACCATGTAGCGATATTCCATTACAGATAGCGCCCATAGCATGTTCGCGCACCCCGAAGTGAATATTGGGATTTTGGTATTGACCTTTCTGGAAATCGCCAAAGCCTTTAAGTTCAGTCAGATTCGAGTGGGTTAAGTCAGCAGAACCGCCAATTAGTTCTGGTAAAACTGTTGCTAGCTTATTCAGACAGGTTTCAGAGTGTTTACGTGTGGCTGCTGCTTTATCTTCAGGAGTATAAGTAGGTAGCAGTTGATCCCAATTGGCAGGTAATGCGCCACTCAGATAACGCTCAAATTCTGCTGCTGCTTCTGGATATGCAGCTTTGTAATTAGCGAATGTCTTATTCCATTCATCTTCTAGAGCTTGACCACGCCCAACAGCTTGTCCCAGGTGGTTGAGTACATCAGTTGGAACGACAAAAGGCTCGTATTCCCAACCTAAATTTTTGCGAGTAGCTGCTACTTCATCAGCACCTAAAGCCGCACCATGAACGCCAGCTGTACCTTGTTTTTTGGGAGAACCATAACCAATAGTGGTTGTCACTTTGATCATGGAAGGCTTATCAGTCACAGCTTTTGCTTCTTTGATCGCTGCATCAATTGCTGCTAAGTCGGTATTACCATTAAGTACGTGTTGGACGTGCCAGCCATAGGATTCAAAACGTTTAGAAACATCTTCGGTAAATGCTACATCTGTAGAACCATCAATGGAGATGTGGTTATCATCGTATAAAGCAATTAGTTTACCTAATCCTTGATGTCCCGCAAAAGATGCAGCTTCCGCAGCCACACCTTCCATGTTGCAACCATCACCCAAGATTACATAGGTATAATGGTCAACAATTTTGGCATCAGGTTTGTTAAACTTAGCAGCCAGATGAGCTTCTGCTAGTGCTAAACCCACTCCATTCGCAATCCCTTGTCCCAGCGGACCAGTGGTTACTTCTACTCCAGGGGTTTCAAAATTTTCTGGGTGACCAGGAGTTTTCGACCCCCATTGACGGAACTGTTTAATATCATCAATGGTAACGCTATCGTATCCTGTTAAGTACAGCAGAGCGTACTGTAACATACAGCCGTGACCAGCAGACAAGACAAAGCGATCGCGATTAAACCACTTGGGATTCTTGGGGTTAAATCTCAAGAAACGATCCCAAAGTACAAAAGCCATTGGAGCAGCGCCCATCGGCAATCCAGGATGTCCTGAGTTGGCCTTTTCTACGGCGTCAACAGCCAAGAAGCGAATCGAATTAATACAAAGTTCTTCGAGGGATTGGGTTGTAACAGCCATAATCTCTTGTTTTTAACGACGGGTTAGCACTTTTTGAGCTTCTATCTTGCTGGGGTCATTTTAAATTAAACCCAGTTTCTTCAATCATCCCATTGACGATCCCCGCAAGACAAGGGAAATTCTTGCTTGTCTATAAGTTTAGTACTCTGAAGAATATAGAAGATATAGAAACAATCTAAATGAATTTCTTAAAGGCTAAGGTGACATTATGTCCACCAAAACCAAAGGAGTTAGATAATGCTACATTCACTGGAGTAGTACGACTAAATACGGGTACATAATCCAAGTCACATTCTGGATCAGGGTTTTCTAGGTTAATCGTGGGCGGAATTTTACCGTGGGCGATCGCCAGAGCCGTAGCAACTGCCTCTATTCCTCCTGAACCACCTAGAAGATGACCTGTCATGGATTTCGTCGAACTAATCGCTACTTTATAGGCATGTTCTCCCAAAGCGTGCTTAATTGCTGCGGTTTCCGTGACATCATTAGCTGGTGTACTAGTACCGTGAGCATTGATGTAGTCGATCATTTGGGGTGTTAATCCCCCATCTTTGAGCGACAGTTGCATTGCTCGTGCTGCTCCCATACCACCAGGTACTGGAGCAGTTATGTGGTAGGCATCACATGTCATGCCGTAACCGACAATTTCAGCATAAATGCGAGCAGAGCGTTGTACTGCGTGGCTCATTTCTTCCAAGATGAGGATTCCGGCACCTTCGCCCATGACAAATCCGTCGCGATCGCGGTCAAAAGGGCGACAAGCGTGAGCCGGGTCATCATTGCGAGTTGAAAGGGCGCGAGCCGCACCAAATCCAGCCACAGACAGGGGAGTAACTGCTGCTTCACATCCACCACAAATCATCGCTTGTGCATATCCTCCTTGAACCAAGCGAAAAGCGTCACCTATAGCATTAGAACCAGCAGCACAAGCAGTCACAGAACACGAGTTTGGACCTTTAGCTCCTACATGAATAGCCGTTAATCCTGCTGCCATATTGGCGATCATCATTGGTATCATAAAAGGACTACAGCGATCAGGACCTTTATTCAGGTAGATCGTTTGCTGATCCTCCAATACTTTAATCCCGCCAACGCCAGAACCAATTATGACACCTATCTGTTCTGCATTGAGTTCATTAATAACTAACTGCGCATCTGCTATAGCTTGCTTCGCAGCAGCTATAGCAAACTGAGAAAAGCGATCAGTTCGTTTAGCTTCCTTCTTATCCATGTAATTATTGGGATCGAAGTTTTTCACTTCACCAGCAATGCGACAACTATGGTTAGAAGCATCAAAGGCTTTGATGTAATCAATACCATTACGTCCGCTTAATAAACCTTCCCAATATTCTTCTTTTGTCTTCCCGATAGGTGTAATCGCGCCAACACCTGTTACAACAACGCGGTTACGTTTATAGTCTGTCATGATTGATTTGATTATGGCGAAAAAGCAGCAGGAAACAACATTTAACAGCGATAAAATTGTCTACAGAGTGAAATTCTGAGCCAAGAGTTTATCCACAATTGGTATAGATGGAATACAAGTGGATAACAACTTAGCTCAGTCCTCACAACTTATTCAGGTAGAAGTAGAAGCAGCAATCTTGTTGCTGATATAGTTTACTGCGTCTTGGATTGATAGAATCTTTTCAGCAGCTTCATCTGGAATCTCAATGTCAAATGCTTCTTCAAAAGCCATTACTAATTCCACTAGATCTAGAGAATCAGCCCCTAGATCGTCAATAAACGAGGAGCTGGACAGAATTTTCTCCTTTTCTACACCTAACTGCTCGACAACTACTTTTTTGACTGTTTCCAAAATGTCCGACTGGGTCATAGATAAAAGTCCTTAAACAATTGCTATTACTTGTTCTTTATAGCTGATGTTATTTTGGGCATATATATCTTATCGGAAAGCGCGATCGCCAGTATACTATTAAGGAATTTTCTCTGATAAAAATCCTAATTCAGTATACTTGGCGAAAGAAATGCAACATTAAATACGGTACAATAGTTTTTTTGGACCTATTTAATTACAGATAGAACCTTCTACAAGCAAGCATAACATTATGGATCATCAAACCTTAAAATACGCTTATTACCCAGGTTGTGTGGCTCAAGGAGCCTGTCGAGAACTCTATTTATCCACAAATGCTCTAGTTCGAGTCTTAGGTATTGAATTAATTGAACTGAAAAAAGCCAGTTGTTGTGGTTCGGGAACATTCAAAGAAGATTCTCAATTACTAGAAGATACTGTCAATGCTAGAAATATTGCTTTAGCAGAAGAATTAAACCTACCTTTGTTAACTCACTGCAGTACTTGTCAGGGCGTGATTGGTCGTGTTGATGAAAAATTAAAAGAAGCACAACTCACCAATCCTAGTTATATCGCTCAAGTTAATGGTATGCTAGAAAAGGAAAGCTGTTCGCCTTATACTGGTACAAGCCAAGTAAAACATCTTCTCCATGCTTTATTAGGTGATTATGGGTTAGACAGAATCAATAATCTGGTAACTCATAGATTAACAGGTTTAAATTGCGCTGCTTTTTATGGGTGCTATTTACTCCGCGCCCAAAAAACTATGTGTTTTGATGACCCTTTCCATCCAGAATCAATGGAGCAGGTATTTTCTACATTAGGCACAACACCCATATATTATCGCGGACGTACCCAGTGCTGTGGTTGGCCTTTATCCAGTTATGCAACTACAGAATCTTTTAAAATGGCTGGGATGCACCTTCAAGAGGCTTTAGCCAACGGTGCTGATTGTATTGTGACACCTTGTCCCCTATGTCATCTCAATTTAGATTCTCGTCAACCGGAAGTAGAAAGTGTCATCGGACAAAAATTAGCAATCCCCATTTTACATCTACCGCAACTAATTGCTTTAGCACTGGGTGTAGAACCAAAAGAACTCGGTTTAGACCGTCATATTGTTTCCACAAAGCCAGTACTCAAGAAATTGGGACTCTTGTAGCCTGTTAATCTTTTTGACCTAACTCCTGTTCCCTGTTCCCCGTTCCCTCTGATCTAATTGTTTTTTGATCTGCTTCAGGGACTGATACAGTTCTGGTAAGCGGCTATACACAGCAGATACCTTGATATATAACTTGTGTGGTATTCCTGGACTACCAGAAATGATTTCCCCTGGTGCAACATCATTGTGAATACCAGCTTGAGCCGAAGCGATCGCCCCATCACCGATGTTCACCTGATTAGCAATTCCACTTTGTCCAGCTAGAATTACGCGATTTCCTACCGTCACACCTCCCGCCATACCAGCTTGACCAGCTATAGCACAACCAGAACCTATTTGACAACCATGACCTATTTGAACTAAGTTGTCAATTTTGGTTTGAGTCCCAATCCTGGTTTCACCCACTGCGGGACGGTCTATAGCACTATTACATCCAATCTCTACACCATCCGCTAAAACTGTATATCCTGATTGCTCCATTTTGAACCAACCAGTCCGGGTAGGGACAAAGCCAAAACCTTCAGCACCAATCACAGCACCACTATGAATCACGCAATCTGCTCCAATTTGGCTGCGTTCGTGAATCGTACAGTGAGCATGTAAAACCGTGCGATCGCCAATCCGCACTTGAGGATAAATCACAACGTGGGGATGGATAACCACAGAATCACCAATTTCCACTTCTGGCTGGATCACTACATAGGGACCAATATAAACATCATTACCTAACTTAGCTGTAGGGTGAATTACTGCTGTGGGGTGAATTTCTGGTTGAGGACGATAGGGTTGGTAAAAAAGACTAATTACTTGCGCAAATAATAATCGTGGTTCCGGAGTGGAAATCCAAGCAATTCCCCTATCTGTTGCTTGTGCTTGTAACTTGGTATCGGTGGGTAAAATTAAAGCACTTGCGGCGGTAGAGGTTAGCCAGTGAGCAAACTTGGTTCCTTCGATATAACTAATATTGTCAACTTGAGATTCTTTTAAAGATGCTGGTTGAGTAATTTCTGGATCTAGATCTGGATTAGTGTCAAGGCTGTGCGCAGAAGCGCCTAATTGTCTAACAATATGACTAAATTTCATGAATAAGCTAGTTATTTAAAAATTAAATTCCAAGTAATCCTAGAATATTACAAAGGATTAGAATCATATTATATCAGCGATGGCTAAAGATATTTTTCATGAAACTTATGAGTCTTTTTTTTCTACTTCCTTTTATTCAGCGCTCCCTTATCCGTTATCAAGTCAAGTTGATGATTTACGATCCTAAATTGGAGGAAGTTAAAAAATGGATAAAATAGAACGATATCGGCACTTTATCAAGCAAATCCTTATAGAACATGTTCAAACAGACAGTAATACTGATACAGTGAAGGCGGAATTAATATTTGACTCCGAACACGATCACTATCAATTGGCTTATATTGGTTGGCAAGGAAATAAACAGGTATTTGGTCCAGTAATTCACTTCGATATTCAAGACGATAAAATTTGGATACAATATAATGGTACTGAAGACCATTTGGCTGAAAGGTTGGTTGAAATGGGTGTACCAGATTCAGATATAGTTCTGGGTTTTCATTCTGCCTTTAAGCGCCAGTTTACTCGTTACGCAGTTGGATAAAGCCTTGAATTATCTCTCACAAACTGGGATTTTAGTCAGAGAAATTCTGACAATTAATATTTTAGAGCAGCATATCAGTCCTGTAAATAAAGAAATCCAACTCTTTAATCAGCTTGGCTTATAGCTACATACTCTGGAGAGCCTAACTTTGTTCTCTTGATTCCAGAATAAATTGGCGAATTTCCTCAAGAGAGTTGCTTACAGCAATATTTCGCAAAAGCGTATCGAGCTGCTGCAAGTTAGATATCGGGGAAATTTGTGGTATTAATGCTAACCCAGGATCATCAAATTTAGCTGTTAAGACTATTTCTATACTGCTTAATTTTCCCTGTAGGTAGCCTTCCGCATAGCCTTCCGCATAGCCTTCCGCATAGCTTTCTGGGTAGCCTTCTAGTTGGCTCAGTAATTTGCCTTCAGATAATATTTCCTGATACCAAGGCGATTCATGTAACACAGCCATATCCCACCTCATGATTTCCCTAACTACTGAACTTTTTAACTGGAGGCTCAAGCCAAGGAGATTGCTCCGCACATTCGCCATTGCTGTCAAAAACGGGAATAGATCAGCAACAGCGAAAATGCTTCATTCTTGTTCTCTTGATTCCAGAATAAATTGGCGAATTTCCTCAAGAGAGTTGCTTACAGCAATATTTCGCAAAAGAATATTGAGACGTTCCAAGTTGGATATTGGGGAAATTTGTGGTATCAATTCCAACCCTGGAGCACCAAACTTAGCTATTAAGACTGTTTCTATACTGCTTAATCTACCCCGTGCTTCACCCCGTGCTTCACCTCGTGCTTCACCCCGTGCTTCACCCCGTGCTTCACCCCGTGCTTCACCTTCAGATAATATTTCCTGATACCAAGGCGATTCATGTAAAACAGCCATATCCCACCTCATGATTTCTCTCACTACTGAACTTTTTAACACAAATGTCGCAAAAAAAGCTAGAACTGTTTCCAATTCGTTGAGATCTTCCTGTCTTCGTATTATATTCAATGCTTCTCGAATTGTAGACTCATCTTCTCCTCCTTTAAGTATGGGGACAAATGGTAATAACGTTAACAATTCTTGCTCAAAAGCCACATTCACATCTACTTCCCACAAATTAATCACCCGATAATCTTGAATGGCTCTTAATCCTCCCAGATTTGAGCTAAAAGTCGTGGGAATTACTTGGTCTTTGCTATTAGGTAGAATGTTAATCAGTACAGGATAAGTCGGTAATTGATACTTTTCTTCAGCTAGGGAAGTATAGCAACGTACTCGTCTAGGCACTTTATTGGTGTAACGCAGTTGCACCTCATTGACTATCAGAAAATCACCAAATTCAGGGGTATATGCTCGAATTAATACATCTCCTTGGCGACTTATCCATTGAAAGTCGCTAGAAAAGACTTCACTAATAGTAATATCGGATTTCTCTGTTACCCACTTCGCCCAGTTCTGCGGTGCTAGACTAATTAATCTTTTAGCACTTACATCTGCTTTCTTTGCCATTATCTTAAGTTGAACTAATTTCAGTTTGGTTCAATAAACTGAATTTTTCATTTTTCATCATAACCAGATTTTTGCTAGAGACTTAACCGGAATAATCAATATTTGCCAGCAATTTTAGTAATACAGCAGATTTCATACAAGTGAGGTACAATAATAATAACATTAATAAACCGGTAAAATGAAAGCTTACTCAATTGACTTAAGAGAAAAAATAGTCAACGCTTATGAACGAGGTGGAATCTCAATTAGAAACCTTGCTAAACTGTTTGGTGTGACTAAAAGCTTTATACAAAAACTGCTCTCGCAGAAAAAGACTCAAGGGGATTTAAAACCGAAAAAACAAGGTGGAGGTAGGAAAGCCAGTTTGGATGGATACGAAGACGAATTAGCAGCAATGGTAGAAAAACATCCAGATGCTACATTATCAGAATATTGTGAGTACTGGGGTGAAACTTATGATATTTGGGTAAGCGTAAGTACGATGTGTCGAGCATTACAAAAGCAGCAACTTACACTAAAAAAAAAGACTGTACGTAGTAGTCAAGCCGGTACAGAAAGAGTCCAAAATCTCAGAGTTGAGTACTGGGAAGAAGTGAAAAATGTCGATGTAAAAGATCTAGTGTTCATTGATGAAACAGGGATTTTACTTGGCGCAACTAGAACCCATGCTCGTAGCCCTTATGGTACGAGAGTATACGACTTTCAGCCATTCTATCACGGAGAGAAAGTGACAGTCATTGGTGCAATCAGCTGTGAAAAGATTCTAGCTATAATGACGATAAATGGCTCGATGAATGGTGATGTGTTTAAAGTTTATATCGAAAAATGTTTACTACCTCAGTTATGGGCGGGTGCTGTAGTAGTAATGGATAATCTCACAGCACATAAAATCAAGGAAATTATACCTTTAATTGAGTCTGTAGGTGCGAAAGTTCTTTATCAATCACCCTATTCTCCAGATTTTAATCCCATTGAATCTTGGTGGTCACAACTAAAATCTTTTGTACGTACTTTTTCTCCAACTACTACTGAAATGGTTGATACTCTCATTGCTACTGCAATTGATTTGATTAACCCTAAGCATCTTAAAAACTGGTTTATCAATTGCTGTTATTGTACCTCATAAATATGAAATATGCTGTATCTACCTACAGAGAGAGAACATGTAAGTAGGTTAGCAAAATAAAACTCTTAGTCCGTAGTTGCGCTTCAGCGCAATCAAATCTTTAATGCAAATAAGTTCCATCAATTTTACATAACTTTACATAGTTATAATTATTTTGGTCTATCTACTTACCTGATGTGAATGGCAAAACGACAGACCACAGAGTTGTTCATCTACAAAATACTCCGCAGCATTCGGTATTGATTATCACTCTAATTTATTCATATGCTTGTATCTGTAAGCGCACATTCGTATCTTTTATGGCACATATCTTGACACCACCCATATAAATTCCAATGCATATCATAATAATCTAAAATTATTAGCCGCTAGATGGAAGTCAAAAATAGACATTATTACTGATTTTTTTTGATTTGCTTGCTTTCAGCCTTGGCGTAGCCCATCACAGATATCCCTATATTTGACTTTGTAACCGTAACACTGCTATTCTTACGGTGAACCCTCTTCACTATCTCTTGGTCCTTGACCACTATAGTATTTTTCTCGCAGAATTTTAAGTTCTGGGAAGTCGAATATATCATAAGGATCATCTTGTAACGCAATATTTTTCGCATCTACAAGCATAGAATCATTTAGGTTAACAGAAAAATCTTGCAAAGCATTTTGCTCAAATAGCCCCAAAAGTAAAAGATAGTTTTTCTTTAATCTACTTGGAGGCTCAGATTGTAGAGCTTTTTTAAGGGCATCAATATGATGTGTCTGCTTAAAGTCGTTATACTTATCTCCCAAATACAGCCAAGTTTCACTTGCCATTAACTTCTCAGCGATACTAACTGAGTCTCCTAAAATAGTGGCAAATTCAACAATTAGCTCCCATTCTTCAGCATCAAGTTTAAGTAGAAACCGCATTGACCTGATTGTGATAGCTCTAAGATATTCAACAGGTTGATATAAGCCTTGATAAAATTCTAACAGGCTTCTAATCTCACTATGATAGCCTTGTTGTGCTAGATTGTCTAGTATATTTAGAGGATTACGAATGATCCAAAAAGATTCGTTTAAGATTTCCATTAAAGTTTGAATTATACCGTTAAAGCCTAGTAAAGATAGTTTGGTTAAGGTAAAGCGTATGTACCTTTCAAGCTTTCGCAATTCACTTGGATTCCCATTGCCTAAATTACATATCTTTTGCCAACTATCAAGGAATAGTATAACTAGTTCATCTCGTAATTTATTTCTACTTTCATGCCATTGATTATTATAACTTAGAAAGTCAGATCCCCATTGTCTAATCATAGTAGGTTCATCACTACTTGGCGGTTGTGTCCAGTTTAGCTCTCTTGCATATTCAAAAAATTCTTGACATTTTTCTAATTCCCTTTTTCGCTTTTTTTCATTGAACAAGTATTTATATATTTTTCTACTTAGTTCAGTCGTAGTTACATGAATATTTATGCCTCTCAAGCATCTTTGATAGCGTTCGATATTGCACCACCATCTATTATCATTATAATAGGAACTTTCAAGTAGACTACGATGATCTGAATTCAGAATCCAAAGTGGATTTATTATACCTTCAAAAAGGTCATGTAACTGATTTAAATAAGTATCTTGCTCAACCTGCTCTAAAAAAACAGAAACCTTATCTCTCTGTGTTTTTTTCTCATTTAAGTTTAGACCTAGCTTCTCTAGTTCAATTTTCAAAATTTTCTCAACTTCATCTATATCATCTGGATGAGGTATTACAAAAATCATATCATCCACATACCGATAGAATTTAACTCCCCATTCATTAGTATGGCTAAATTTCATATCTATTGATTGTAAATAAATGTTGGCAAAGAAACCTGATCCGATACTTCCTTGATTTATACCTTTTCCAACATCATGCTCATCTAATTTTTTATAAAGTAATAGCCTAATTAGCCAATGTACACGATCACTGATTGTTAATTGTGTAGAAACCAATTTGAATAGTTCTTCTTGAATTATTTTAGTATAGAATGACTCAATATCTACTCTCAGGACTACACCGCTAGAGTGATTTCTTGCACCATCTTGCGCTTCTGTTATATAAGCAGAATAAGCTTTAAAGTAATAGTCATATAGGTATTCTGAGCCTTTATCTCCATCATACTTAGAAATCCTATATCCATAACTTTTACTCGTTGATTGAGATTTCTCATCTCCCAGTTTTTGAATAAGTGCTACTGATAAAATTTCTTCCTCAATTCGTGAAAGTCCTCTCGGTCGAGTAGCATCAATATTCTTAGGGAATTTGTAGGGAATCCTCTCGTCTACTAAAGCAACTTCATTATAATAAGCACATAATTGTTGTCTTAGTTCAAGAAGTCTTGTTTCAAGATTGATCTCAAATAAACGTAACTCTATCTCATCATGGAATGATTCTCTTAGTAGATTATTGCGTGCGCGTGCCCATGCTAACGTTAGATTATCTACATCTATAATATCATTCCAATCATTATCCTCAATTGTATCAGCGTTCCATATTGTTTGAAAGTGAGCATAAAATAATATAGGTAGAGACACATCTTTATTTCTTTTCTGTTTCCAATAACCATTCTGAGGATTTTTTAAATAAATTGTATAATTATCAAATCCAATCTGTTGAATAGTATGACGTTTACTTATAACTTCATTCAGAGTAGATGTCATTTCCTCCACTCTTTGTTTTAAAGTCACTTCACTTGTAGTGTCAGCAACAACTTCCTTTTCTGTATTATTGGTTGCAATGCTTAACAGATGCATCACATCAATTGGAACATCTTCAATCATCCGTTTATAGGCTTGAGCTTCAGCATCGCCAAATTTCTCAGGACTTTCCGTAAGAAAATTACTTATTCCAGGATCAATTTTTAGCATTTCATCATACTCATTTCTTTTATTTTTAAAATCTTCACTGAATGGAGAAATAACATTTAGTTGGATTGCTAAAATATTTGAAAAGCAAGGAATTTGAGATAATTTAAGTTCATCCTGAAGTTGGTTAATAATGATTGGGACACCCTCTGGAAAACCAGCTTTTACAATCTTGAAATCTAAATTTATTGAATTAATAATGGCAGATTGTAATTTTCCCAGAAGTTGTTTATAAAGAACCAGTGAAAACATATTTGGATCTACTCCAACAGCAAAGATATTAATATCGTTGGAGATTTTCCCCTTTTGCTTCAAAATAATAGCTGCTTCTATAAAAGCAGCAGTGCCTGCTCCAGCACCACATCCGATGTCTAAAATGCAAATTCTTTGTTTGTGTTTAAGCCAACTTAAAATTCTATCTTCACCAACAACATTTTCTAAAATATGTGCAGCTTTGGCATAATGTCCTGGAAAAAGATGATAGTACTGAAAAGCAGAATGCTTCAAGCTTTTAGTGTGGAGTGTTTTTTTGGATTTATTATCTTTCATTGATGTATATCCCTTAGCCTCATCCTGGGTATCGAGCCACCGATGTACAGCATCATAGGCTTCCTCGGTAAGAGGATGTAAAGATCGATATTCTGGTGTAATGTTACTCACTAATATACTCCTTAGCAATTTGATTAATAAATTTACTAGACATTTTTGAAAATCCTCTAGAATCTTTTAAATAGGCTGATATAAATAATTTTTTCTTTGCTCTCGTCATTGCAACATAAAATAACCGCCTTTCTTCCTCTAACTTATTGTCACGAACACTGAAATAACTGGGAAATTCACCCTCAGTAGCACCTGCAATGAAAACGCTGTCAAACTCCAAACCTTTCGACTGATGAATAGTGATAATAGGAACCTGATTATCATCTTGAGAAACTTGATCCAAATTTTTGGCAAGGGCGATAAATTCAAGGATACTACGTAAAGAAGTATCAGGATGCAAATTTGACTCATCCCAGTCCTGAAAAACTTGTACAAGATAAAGAAGGTTCTTAAGGCGGTTTTCTTCTGCTTGATAATAACTGTATAGTCCAGATTCCATAAGTAATTTATCTACTAAATACGCGGGACGTAGTGTTTGGCTAGTATCTCGCCAGTTATCCATCTGTTTGGCAAATTCTTCAAACATCCCTCCATAGCGATACACTAAAGCTTGGCGATAATGGGCTTTATGCTCAATAAGTGGAATTAGCACTGCTAATAAATCAATTGTTGTTCGCACATCATCCATTGCTTTATGGCTAGGTAAATGTGACAGATTTAGATACTTTGCCAATGCTTCAAGGTTATAACGGTCAGATTCAACAAAGCGATTTGCTATATCTAGCGTAGAAGTACAGAGACCATGAAAAGTCTTGATTGTTAAATTATGTAATTGATTTGGACAATATTGAGATAGCCGCTCATTCATTTCCTTAGCTGCTCGGTTGGTAAATGTCAGACAGAGAATCCTTTGAGGAAGGACACCTCTATTTATTGCACATAACACGCGCTCTGTTAAAACACGAGTTTTACCTGTACCAACAGGAGCAAGTACTAAAATTGAGCCTTCAGTATGTTTGATGATTGCATCTTGTGCAGAATTAAGTTCATTATTATACATTTACATACTTGAATTTACATTGAATGACATAAATTTTTCTAAAGGTTAATTATTAAGTAAGTAAGATCCAAATACACTACAAACTTCCTTTGTGTAAATCCATTGAGCAGTCATAGACAGTAATATAGTTCACAGTCATTTTCTTCGTGGGTGTAAATCCATTCATGGGTAGATGATTGTATTCACAGATCATCGATCTCAGTGAGAAAACCGTAATCCTGCCCACCATAAAAAATACCGTGTATTATCACCCTGTCAGACTTGACTGAAAAAGCAATTGTAACACGCTTGGCGTAGCTAATAAGCCGCAAACCTGGACGCACTATCGCATCTGGTTCCCCGTTCCGGAAATGTAGAAAGGCTTTGGCAAAATTCTACAATCCTTCTGGTGTAACGCTCTGCTTGTTCTTCTCCATCCTGCTCGGCAATATACGCATAAATACTACCTAGTTGTTTCTCAGCCCGTGGTGAGAATATGATGAGATATTGTTTCATTGTGTTATTTTGCGTTGAATATACTGTGTACGCACCCGCTCCATAACTTCAGAAGCAGAAACACCCAAACTAGCATCTACCTCACATTCATCATAGCTCTTAGCCACTTCTTCCCGCAGCCATCTTTCCATTACAACTTCACGCGCCAGGAGAACACGTAAACCATCACGAATGACTTCGCTTTCAGTTGCATATTCACCACAAGCAACCTTAGCTCTGACCATTTCCAGCATGTCATGAGGTAATGTAATAGTAAGGGTTGTCATAGGAATTCTTCCTGTTTGGTGTACTATATTATGGCTATGATTTAATCATACACAATACTTTCATGCTATGTAACGGGTTAGCATCACAAAATTTTTCACCAGTGGAAAGGCGATTAAGTAGAAAGACAGAAATAATTCTTTTGATTATTTTATTTAACTTTTTCCCATTGCTCCCATTGCTGTTCCAGCCAAATAGCCTGTTGTCCAAGCGCTCTGAAAATTAAACCCACCTGTCACCCCATCAATATCCAGGATTTCACCAGCAAAGTATAAACCCGAAACTAACTTGCTTTCCATTGTATTGAAATTAATCTCTTTCAGATTAACGCCTCCACAGGTAACAAACTCTTCTTTAAAAGCTCCTTTACCGCTAATTAAATATTCTCCTTGGACAACTTCTGCGACTAGTTGATTCAGAACTTTATTGGATATTTCTGCCCATCGGACTTCTGGAGCTATGTTAACCCGATGTATTAGATATTGCCAAAGACGATGGGGCAAATCAACTCCTCTATGTAGGGCGATCGCTTTCTTCCCGTGATCTAGCTTTACCGCTAACATTTGCTGTCTGACTTCCTCCTGCTTAAATTCAGGTAGCCAATTAATCAATAATTTAGCCTGATAATGACTTTCATGCAAAACTCTAGCTCCCCAAGCAGACAGTTTGAGTACAGACGGACCGCTCAAACCCCAATGGGTAATTAATAAGGAGCCAATTTGTTGTAATGGTGTTTTACTATCTAGCCCTAAACGTAACTGTACGGGATTAACACTAATTCCGGCTAGTTTCTGTAACAGAGGATCACGAATATTAAAGGTAAATAATGAAGGGACTGGCGGTTCGATCTGATGACCAAGGGATTGAGCTATTTTATAACCGAGAAGATTGTTACCCGTAGCTAATAAGATGCGATCGCCATAGATTTTTTCTCCAGATTTTAAGACCACTTCCCATTTTGCTGTTGATGATGATTTTTGCACGGATACCACAGGTGATCCCAATCGCAATTTTACTCCATTAGACGCTGCGGCTTTAATCAAACACTCCACGATAGTTTCCGAATTATCTGTAATGGGAAACATCCTCCCATCAGCTTCCGTTTTTAGTTTGACTCCGCGGCGTGCAAACCAATCTACTGTATCCTGCGCTTGAAATCTGGTAAACGCTCCTGTTAAAGCTTTAGCTCCTCTGGGGTAATTTTGCACTAATTCACCAGGGGAAAAGCACCCATGAGTAACGTTACAGCGCCCTCCACCAGATATCAAAACCTTTGCGAGCGGTTTGTGACTAGCTTCAATTATCGTCACTTGGTTATTTTCCTGATTCTCGGCGCTCGCGATCGCACCAAAAAATCCGGCTGCGCCACCGCCAATCACCATAAGTTGTAATGGCTGCAAAGTTCACAATACCCCAAAATAGCTATTTTACTACATTATGCCATGATTTTTATCCTATATCCGCCACCAAATTTTTTGGATAAAGCTGATGATGCATATAGCGATCGCTCCTAAAAAAAACAATAAAATTACGCCACCGGGGATGAAACTGAAGATTTCCAGACCTCTCAAGATCCAAAGAGCTATTCCCGTCCCTAGAAATATGCCCAACCACTGAGTTAGCTGGCGATTTAGTGAAGATTGACGCATCCTCTAATTTCCCTTTCCACAACGCTGTGCTACTTTTTTCAGAAATATCCCCTAAAACTAGAAACTAAATGTTACAATAATTCTAGTCATGATAGAATTTCGTCTGGCATTTTACTTACAGTTAGGGATTACAACTAAATTATATTCAGATATATTCAAATATATTCAGATATCTAGCGATGAGAATTGTAACTAAATTGTAGCTAGTTATGGCTCAATTGATTATTTTGCCCCTCAATGACAACAGATCTGGCTGAAGGAGCCACGAATAGTCACTATGAGTACCTCTTTTATCCCTAATCCTACAATCAAAGGCTTGTATACGTCCTGGAATCAAAACCAACAAAAACTGCTGTTACAGGGTGAGATTTTAGTACAGACGCGATCGCATAATATTTGGGGTGGTTGTGTTACTGCTTTGATGTATTTACCCTTGTCACGACTTAATGTATGGCAGCAGATAACGAATTACTCTCGTTGGGTAGAATATTTTCCTGACATTACCAAAAGTCAAATAATTTCCCCAGGAGAGATTAAACGTCTTTACCAAAAAGCAGAAAAAGCTTTTTTATTTTTTACCGCCCAAGTAGAAATTCACTTGAACGTCATAGAGGTACTCGAAAAGCAAGTGCATTTTCGGATGGAAAAAGGGACTTTTGAGGATTTTAGTGCTTATCTGGAATTACAAGATTTGGGTGATGGGACTTTGCTCATGTATACTGTTAAGGCTACACCCAATATTCACATTCCTTCGATTTTCATTCAGCAGGCGATGAATTTTGAACTACCTAACAATATGCGTAATATGAGACATGTTCTCTGTAATGGTAAGTTCAATCTCAAATAGAAATTTTAGAGTTTGTCAATATCTGTCTCTAGATAGATACAAATGTAGGCGAACCTGAATTAGAATTTATGCAAGTTCAGGTAGTTCTCTCTCCAATTGGAAGCTTCAAGGAGAGGAGATTGCTGAATGCGAACACTCTCCCGTCCGGGCCGTGCGGCTCTGGCGGGAGAGTGTTTGGGCATTAGCGCCCCTACAGGGGTGAGGGCGATTAACCGTTGATAGCAGGAGCAGTTAAAGCAACAGGAGCAACTTGACCAGCAGCTAAGTCTAAGGGGAAGTTGTGAGCATTACGTTCGTGCATTACTTCCATACCCAAGTTAGCGCGGTTGATTACGTCAGCC
>Ga0209611_10002329_pt1 | contig 33302 bp, 30 predicted proteins | sample S1TSphgellanicum_3_FD_187693 | JGI IMG/M metagenome (GOLD analysis project Ga0209611, IMG submission 187693) | Host-associated microbial communities from peat moss isolated from Minnesota, USA - S1T2_Fc - Sphagnum magellanicum MG (SPAdes) (version 2) | ecosystem: Host-associated > Plants > Peat... | reverse complement strand
TTTGTTTCCCCCAACTCACAACTTTTGTACTACCTTGGCAGCTTTGGTACCAATTATATTATTTTCAGAAATGTTGAATTTTCTTTATTTTAAAAATAAATTTAATAATTTAAACGGGAAAAAAGAGATGAATCATGGATATATATATATATGTCATTATCTATTTTTAAATAATATTTTCAATAAAATATATAACCTACAAAAATATCATTATTAAATCTTCAATAAAAGTATAAGGCTAAAACATATAATCTAACACATTAAATTTATTCATATATTTTGTGTTCTTCAATCCACTTAGGGCCGCTGGCTAAACCCTGGCAATAGATCATCTGAAGTTCCATGGACACTTCGGGCCATTGGCTAAACCTTGGCAATAGATCATCTGAAGTTCTGTGGATGTTTAGGGCCGTTGGCTAAACCCTGGCAAGAGATCATCTGAAGCACCATGGATGCTTAGGGCCGTTGGCTAAACCCTGGCAATAGATCGTCTGAAGCTCAACGGATGCTTAGGGCCGTTGGCTAAACCCTGACAATAGATCATCTGAAGCTCAACGGATGCTCAGGGACTTTGGCTAAACTCTGGCAATAGATCATCTGAAGCTCCACGGATGCTTAGGGCCCTTGGCTAAACCCTGGCAATAGATCGTCTGAAGCTCCGCGGACGACGACCACGACGCCGCTACTGAAGAGCTTTTGCTCATTCTCTTGTGTCGTGAACCTTAGTGTTGCGTGCGCGAAATCGTTTGAAAAATTAGGATTAGGAGCACAGAGTACAGCTGCAGCGAGTCTATTGTCGTGGGAAATTTACGAGAATTTTTTTCAAATTTTTTTGAAAAAATGGTTGGTGTTTTTTGGTGGCGCGTTTTTGGTTATTTGGAGGAACAGAAGAGGAAGTTTTGGGTGAAGAGAAAGACATGAAGTGCGTCTTTTTGCAAATGCGCAGTTTTCCTTTGTCGAGGTCACAAGGAATTGAGAATTATCGGAAGGAAAAAAGCCATTTCAAATTTGTTGTATAGTTCTTGCGACCGAGTTTGTGGAATGGCAGTGCTGTTGCTGGAGAATGAATGAAGAAGAAAAGAATGCAGATTCTTCAACCACTAAAGAATTGTTATGGTGGGCGGCATTGAACCGACAGATTTTGCATGGGAGAAATGGCATTGCAACCGCGGAAGAATGGAGAAAAGGAAACATTCTTCACCCATTTGGTAACTGCATTTTTATCTTCCATAGCTGCAGGTTTCTTTCAACAAATTGTCCCTATAACGAGTTCAACGACCAAATTGGGAAGAGCCTGCATCTGGATATGTTAGGGTTTACGGTTTGTTATTAGGGTTTAGATCTTAGATCATCTGAATATGTATGCCCTAAATCATGGAGTTTTGGTTTAAGTGAATGGGAATTATAAAGGTTCACGTCACATTACGGAGCCTGCATCTGGATATGTTAGGGTTTAGGGTTTAGGGTTTGCTATTAGGGTATGCTAGGAATCATGGATCTTTGGGGGGTGCAGCAATCTCAAAAGAGGTACAGTTGTGGGCAGTTGCATGAGCAAATGAGGTTTGGACTCACAAGAAAAAAGGACCAAATGATTTCAGAGGAATGAATCACCAGCTGATGTTGAGGAGATCCTGCTTGTTTGATTTCCTCATCAATCACCAAACAACTTCTTATATGAAAGGTAGTGCGGAGCAACATTTCCAAATCTTGGATCACTTCATGGGTAAGTTCAATGATCCTGCCATTATGCTACAGCCTTTGAGTGTTTTATCCTTGCTCTGGAATAGTCAAGATTTCGGCAGTTTTCACATGGCCAAATTTAAACAGATTCAATTTGGAGCATTAAATCAAGGAACAATTGGGTCTGCTCATTTGCTACTATGTGTTGTTATGTATCTTTTAAATCCAGCTATTACCCAGATCAGTTATGACTACCCACAAAGCTAGCTCATGAGAAAGTTCGAGGAAAGAGACTTTGCAGCTCTATCACACTTTCTCTTTGAATGTAACTGTATTTTTGGAACTTCATGCAACATTTTCTATTGTAACTGTTGCTGGTTGGAAATTGCTTGCCAAAGAGGCAGAGCCATTATGTGCTGAGTTGCTTGTTTCCTGTGGGACTGCTCTCTCTACCCTTGCAATCCAATCCAATCATAAGAGATGGAGCTTTTCTCCTTTAAAGTATTCAAAAGTACTTCAGTGATCATCCCATCTGCCATACCCTGGAAGGCTTCAGCGGACAAATAATGAACGGGCATGCAGGGGAAGCAATGCTAATAATGATGAGGTCACCTCTGACCAATTTACTCCACCTTCACATCATGTCACAGAGGAGGAAGTGACAACTTCCAACTCATGCTCTGTGTGGGAGGTTCATAAAAACCTTCACCTAATTTTTCTTTTGTATTTGCAAGTACTTTACAAAGCATTGTTGTGCTCCTGGCCTCCAAGGCAACTTACAAGTCTATGAGGTGTCTTTTGGGTGGCAGATTGAAATTATGTCAATCTCCTTATGTAAGGAAAGCCTCTGGAGGCACCTGACAGGTCTATAATGTGCCTCTGAAGTCTGGGGTGGCAGATTCAAATTATGCCAGGTTTTTTATGTAGGGGAAAGACAGATCACATTGGGGTCACATTGTTCTCAGGCTGGGGATCTCCTAACCACTGCCCTCTTTACCGTGCCCTCAAACAATGTAACCCCTTTGGACTTGCCCTTCCTCTACACAAAATTTTCAACTGTGATAAAACACTTTTAAACCAACCAGTGCTGGTCTCATATTGGGAGGCCTATGGCTGGTATCAACACTGGTATCAGGGACCCTACTGGGCTTGTATGACCTGAGCCAATACCAGCCTTGTAGCAGTAGTGGCTTCGTGGGAACTTGAGGTAATGCCTGGTATATACCTACCTTGTACCAGTTTCAATATCATCTATATATACCTGCCTTATACCAGCAAATACCAATCAGTCTTGGACCCAATACCAGGTATGAAAATTTGAAAACATGAGGCTGCCGATGATCTTTTTATCCACACGATCTATGGGAAAAGCTAGTGATCACATGAGGACTAATGTGTCATATGCATAGTAATATTATAGTAAAGCTCTTAATCGTTTTCAAACTCTGGACTCTGAGCTGAGATTGGAAAAGCCTGTTGTAGATCTTCCATGTGCCCAAGTTTTGATGAAAAGCAAGGAAATCAGAGGTTTTTTTTAAATTCTAGTGATGTCAGGGAAAAGAAAAGGCTGCATCCTTTGACAAGGAATACAATAATGTTTGCCTTTCTTTTTCTTGCAGATTGGGTCTCCATCTCATGTGACTTATTACTCAACTGGACCTGTTCAAAAGGTTCCAAAGGGTTGGAGGGTTTAAGGCTGAGTTCATTTAGTCTGAGGACCCGGAAAGCTCTTGTAAGTTTCCAAATTCCCACACTTGCATCATCGGTTCATTCTTCAGCTGATAGCAATGTTGACTTTGATAAGTATGGACCAAGGTTTCTGTTAAGGATTTTGTGATGTTGTCAAAGTGATGATCATCTAGAAAATGGTTTAGCCAAAATATGGCTACGTACTAGATAAATTTTTATTTTATGTAGATGTCCCATAGTTTTGTCTATAGATTAAGTTTTCATTAAAAATTCGATCAACTAGCAACTAGTTATGAGTTTTATACATATTTGGCATGAAAGGGGATATTATGATAATAGACTCGTTTGGGATTGACAAAAATAATAGTATATTATATTTCAATATTAATGAACCAGTCATTGTGTTCTCCTTTTTCAAAAGCCAATGTAACTGTGCTTTTATGATGATTATTTATTTAGGAAATGGATTCCTGCTGAATGAAATCTTGGGTGAAGGGGTCTCTCCTAAGGTTGTATTCTAGGGGGAAAGCTATGTGAGCTTCATCCATATGGGCCTTGGCAACAACACCTTCATCAACAAACACTTTGTGTCTTTTAACCCAAAGCTGGGAAAAAAAAATTCAACAAAACTAATGGGACATCTTGATCATCCATATTTCTACTTATTTCTTATTGGTGAGGTTTGTTATTGTTGGTGTTCACATTTACATCCAAACAAATCAATGGGCTCTTTTGGATGATGTTTGAGGATGTTTATGAAGGTCAATAAGTTAAATGAATTGTTTCAAGCATGACATTCATTGGTGGGTGGTTTTAATTGAAAAAGAGAAGTCAATACCCCAAAGTATCAAGCCACTTGCCCAAAGTGGTAGGTAGTCATGGCCACCTTGCAAGTCCTTGTGAGTTGAGGAACTTGAGCCCCCACTTATCACATGGATCTAGTTGGCATTTTAAGTATCTAGTTCTATAAAAGTATGAACACCCATGTGTCTCCCAGCTCCTATATGCTCACTTGAAAGATCATAAATTGTGGTAAGAGGGCAACCAACAAACATTATTGAACACTATACAACTACCTCCTATGGGCTCTTTAAAAGCATTGGATGCAAATCATTAAAATATAGGGCATAGGTTGCCTTAAGATTTTTATGGGTGGCAACACACTCCGCACTTCTTTTCTTAACTTTCCAACCTAATGGTTCATCCAAACCTAGATAAAGAATTGTTATAATAATTAACTCTTGGTTAATGAAACCTTGTTTTCTATCTTGATTAAATTAGAAAATTGTCACTATCTGAAAGTTATCATACCACTTGCAACCATGATATCTACAATCAACAATTTTGTTTGCTAGTTATTTTGTTGCTACTATCATCATGCACTATTTATACATGCTAAAAATAAAATGTAATGGTAATATGATGATTGCAACTTCGTATCCAAGCTCAAGATGTTCTTACACAATCTCCAATTCTTCACTCCATTCTTCAAGCTCCTTACATTTTTTTCATTCCATTCTTTTTTAATATTGTAATTATCATATAATGTTTCTTCTCACAACATTTGTTTCTTGTGTGTTTGTAATTTCATTACTTTATATGGTAATTGCTTAACAATGCTCTAGTGCTTTGATCCAATGTTGTTGACTTTTGGAACTTTGTTCAAGTCTTAAGTTCTTGTAAAATTTGTTTCTTGCAATATTTGCATGTTCAACTTGACATTGTTCTAGTGGTTAAATAAAACTATGTGAACTTTCAAAACTTTACTACATTTCAATTTTTTGTTGTGGCATGCATTTTTTGTTATGATGTTTTTATTGTGTGAGTTTCTTGTTATGATGAACGTGTAACGTTTTAATAGTATGTTCAAGTTTGGGGAGGTCATTACACAAAGCTTTGTGTTCAACATTGTTCATCAAACATTTGTGTTCAACATGTCTTTTGCTTCTATTTTCATACTTTACTTTCTTGATTTAAGTTTCATTTATTTTACACACTATAGTCATCATGGATCTCACAATGATGGACAAGATTTTTGCAAGACTACTTGTGCTCTTGATTAATATATTGATGAACACCTTAAATGCACACCAAATTTTTCACCTTTCTTTCATGTCTTTTTAGATGATTAGTTGCTTCAATTTGTGGCTATTATATACCATAGCTTGCCTTCACCAATATCAAAGTAACAACTTTGAACATGGGGTTTTTGAATGAAAAGTTCAAAACTAGTTCAAGCCATGGAGTGCAACTAACACCCAAATTACAACCTTATGCTAATTTGTACATCACACATGCAACACAAACTTCCATAAATGAATTGATTCCTAATACCAAATTTGAAGTCATCTCTTAATTTGTAATGAATTGTTTACAATAAGTGGATCTATTATCTCCCTTGTTGTGTGGGCAATCATTCAAGTTATCAAACATCTTCAAAAGGATGACATTTTGAAACTAAATTGGAAGAGGTCATGTTTAGATTCAAAAGCTTATGTGGTCTCCCAATTATCCAAGGCATTTGGATGGTACACACTTCCCCATTGCTAAACATGTAGGCATTTTTAATGAGGACTACTACTATCACAACAATGAGGTCTACACAACTATTTGTTAGGTTTTTGTGAATCACATGAAGTTGTTTATTGGTCTATTTTTGGCATTTTTTGGATTTACAAACAATTCACAAGTTCTTTGCAAGTTTGTGTTTGATGTTCAAACCTAATATTATGGGTTACTTCATCCATAAGGAGGCTATTAAAATGTAATTGCCCTTTATTTGTTAGCAAATAAAGGGTACAAGGGGTACCCTTTGCTTGATTACATGATGATTCCGCACAAAGAAAGGGGTCACATTATTTTAAAACAATTATTCAAAACAAAATAGAAGAAGGGGAGGGTTGGAGTGGATAATGTGTTCAACCTTCATAAAAAAAATTTACATGAATTCAATTGTAAAACAAGTTTGCATGTTGTAATTGTTCCAAATTTGGTTACCTATTGTTACATTTTGAATAACATGTCATTTGGGTGTGATGAAATAAATGTCCAAAATGTTTTATAGTGTCTTGTATTTGAAATTACTACACAAAAACTTGTAAGACCACAACAAATGTTGCATAGAAGGAAAGCAGGTTCACCAATTGGTTTACATGATGAATTGGCTATTGTCATTGAAGGAAAATATATTTAAAGAGCCCAATGATGTGTTGAACTTGAACTTTATTTGGGATGACAATAGAATATGCTTTGAAAGAAATTGTAAGTTGACCAAAACTTTTGATTTCAATTGAAAATGGTCAATAGAAAATGTCATTTGACTTTGATGTTTTCATTGAAGTGCAAGTTGCATTTCACAAAGCTATTTATCAATGCCTTCTCACACAAATCTTGGAAATCCCTTTGGAATTCGATACCTTGGTTGATGAAAACCTTTGTTGGAACACCAAACTTGCTAAGCATTCTATCCAAAAATGCATATGAAGATCCTTCATTGTTGTGATATGGCAATGGCACCAACTCCAACAACTTGGAAAAGTGCTTCATCATAACCAAAACATATCAGTTATGTCAAGGTGTCAAATTCAATGGGCCATCAAAATCCAAGCTCCATCAGTAACCTAGCCCCGTAATTAGTAAGGGCTATAGTTGGGGTGTTGGTGTGTTGAATGATGCCCATACATGATCACACACCATACATCGAGAAACAAATTGTTGAACATGTAGTTGCATCCTATGCCATCAATATTGTGCCTAAAGCAAATTGTAAGTTCGTTAAACCCCAAAATGGCCCAACTATTCATGAGCATGTTGTACAAAGCCTTCACGCTATTCTGGGCATGGTACTACATGTACTTGCCCATCTATCCACATTTGTAATAAAGAATTACCTTCCCATCCGAACCATTTCACCTTGTGGACAACCCAATCTTGCTCCTTGGGTGTTAGTCCCATTAAAACTTCACTTGTTTGTAAATATGCCATAGTCGATGAATCTAAATGGATATCTAGGGTGCCATTGCCCTCTGGTTCATCATAATCACTATGGGAATTCCCACTACCCGTGTTGCCTTGGGATCCATCCCAAGAACATAGGTATGCAAAAGCATGCCATCCTGGTAGTGCTTCCAAATCTACCTCTTCGTGCCACCTAGCACTTGTGGTATCCACCTCACTAGCACTTGGGTTTTGACTCAACCCATCGGCATCCCAGTTAACCCTACCAGCCTTATGAATAATGTCAAAATCATACTCTTGTAGGATAAACGCCCACCTTGCCAACTTTCCTATTAGTTGATCAAATTCCATAAAAAATTTCAAGGATTGGCGATTAGTAACCAAAGTAAATGGCCTACCATATAGATAACATTAAAAAGAAAAAATTGCCTAAACAATAGCGAAGCACTCCTACTCATATGAGTTATACTTAACCTTTATCTTGTTGTTGGATTAATTGCCATACGTGCCCATGAACTCCTAACCATCATCATCTAGTTGGATAAGCACGGCTCCCAACCCTAAGGTATTCCAATTAGTATGTAATTGAAAAGGACATTTTTGAATGCGTTATTTTAGAATGGGAGCTAAAGAAAGCCGAGCCTTCAACTCTTGAAATGCCTCTTCTTGTTCTTCACCCTAATCATAATCCTAGTTGTCAACTTGGTCAAAGGTTTAACAATGCTACTAAAATTGTTAACAAACCATTCATAATAATTACACGAGCCTAAGAAGGCTCATAATTGACTGACATCTATCGATTGGGGTACCTATGAATTGGCCTCAACCTTGGCTTTCTAGACCCCCAATCCACTTAGATAAATCATATGACCTAGGTATTTTACATGCGTTTGGGAAAACTGACACTTGCATGGATGAAACTCAAGGTTATGATTTTCAACTCTTTTGAATACCTCCTACAAATGATGCATGTGATCCTCCAATGTGAGTTTGAAAATGATAATATCATCGATGTAACACTTGGCAAAACCAAGTCCTACTAGTATGTAATCCATCACCCTTTGGAATTTTGTAGGGGCATTCTTCAAACCAAATGGCAAAAAATGCCATTGGTACAAACAATCTTTCACATGAAGATCGATTCCCCAAAATGCCATCTAAACCTTGTCAACCTCCTTCAATGGCAATTGATGGTAACTAGATTTCAAGTCCAAGGTATTGAAAACCTTGGCCTGACCAAGGGCATCAAAGATCTCCTTTGGTAGGGGCATGGCATACATGTATAAATGCGTGTGCTTGTTGATTGGATGATAATCCCCACACATGCAACGCTTTGTCCAATTGTCGAAAATGTCCTTCTTAGCTAGCATCATTGTAACCAAAACATATTCCCTTTTTAATAGTTCCACCAAGCTTGCATCCAACAACTCTATGTGTCCAAACTTAAACCAAGGCTTTCTCCATTTCACTCAACCTATAAGGTTGTTTGAAAACAGGATTATCATTTTTTAATATTATTCAGACCTTTTGTTTTCGCAATTGTCCCAATTCCTTCAAACTAAAGGCAAAATAACTAACATAATTCTACAATAACCATTTTATTTCATGCACCTTGTTTCTTGGAACTACATGACCAATTTATAGTTCCCATGTCTTTGCAATCATTTATACCGTGGGCTAAGATGATGAAATATGCTTAGCACTCAAGGTTGACGGTGATATCTGTGATTGTTATGCAGAATGTGGCGTAGCCAAGGATGTCCCCCCCCCCCTTGCACCAACATAGCTGACCTAAATGTAGTGCAACAAAAGTAGAAAAAGGGTGGGTGGGCAGGAAAGACTATACAAATCAAACTTGTTCAACCCTACAAAAGTTGAAAATCCATGTGAGATAATTAAAGTCCATAACCTATCTTAGTATTTGTCTATGAGCTCCTTTGGAAACCCCTCGCATTGCTATAATGTTGATGTGAAATCCCATAGCTCGCTCTCTTTCTCATCAGTAGAAAACTCATCCATCCTAAATGAGTTGGTGTCCCAAATGATGCCTGGATCACCATCCTTAAATGTGTGAAATCGTGGAAAACTCAAAAAAGTAGGTAAGGTTGCCCATGGTAGGCCAACCTTGTTGACCACATCCAAAGGTGGGCAATCATTATGTTGAATAGCAAAATAATGTTGTCCTTAATCCAAAATGTCATGCACAAGGCATGTGGGTGACCTCAACATTATATGCACTTTGAAGGGCCTTTGGTGGAACTAGGTTAGTCCATAACCACCGAAATCAGTGGGCACATGAACCAACGGTTGTAACATCCACCTGCATTGGCTCCCCAATCCAAGCCCTGATTTGTTGCCATGCTACCAATATAACTGGCCAAGGATCTCCCAAAGGTGGGACATTTTCCAACACATATGCACATGAGTGCAATTGAATGGTTTACAAATATTGCAACATTCAAATCAACTCCCAGAATAACCTTGACTTGGGTCTAAAAGGCCTTGACCTATGCTAACCTATGATAAACCTTAACACGACCATCCTAATATGACTAGGTCCACAGGCCCGATTCCATCCAAATCTTGCACCCCCAACAATGTGATGTTGCTTGGTAAAGTACGTTGGTAACCTTGGATTAGTGATGCAAGCAAAACTTTGGATGTCATTGTTGCAACATCATAATATGGCGCATGCACTAGAAGAAAAATGGGGTTTTGTAACCAACTTTTGCAATTATTTTTGTCCAAGGCAACTAGTGTTTTAATTGCATGTGACAAAAATAGTCGCATTGGACAAGTAAAAAAAACCCATTTTTCTTCTAGTGATATGGATGCATGCCGATCTTGAAGATCCTTCTCCATTTAATAGTATCAGCAAACCTTAATGCCATATTAAAGGACCATTATAAGGCCAAAACTGATGCCTCCAAAAAGTTTTAATAGGCAAATCCAATCTTTAAGAATATGCCATCAAATAACCCTAGAATCCAAAGGTTATAAACTAGGTGGTCCATGGCCTAAATTTACAAGTAACTGCAGGCTTGGTGATAGCAAAATTTGCTAAGCTTGATGAACATAATGTTTAGCTGATGTTTGAAACTTTGATAACGTTCTCCATGATGGTGGAGGATCACATGGCAAACCTTGAATGAATGGCCCAACATGGGCATTTGGCATTTCCAACTCATGAGTAGGGGGGCTATCCATAACATGGATATTGCCTTCCAACAAATTGAAGCCATGGGGAAGCCTTGAAAATATTGCTAACATCATCAAATTGTTGGATCTTCTTGCATGCCCCCCAATGAAGGTAACTAGCAAAAAAACCTTATAACTATCTCATGTTTACCATCTTGGTCAAAAATAAGTAGTCTCCTTCCAAAAATCTAGAGTGATTATCAAGGGATACAAAACTAGCACATCATATGATGTAGCTTGTGTAACCACTACTTTAGCATGGATTGTAGTATAATCTACACGTCTAATGGGATTAACCTAAATGACGACCTCATGTTTGGTTATCCCTTGAACTCTTTTTGACCCGCCCATTGATGTCAAAATTTGGTACAGGCATGGTTCCAAATGAGCATCAATCAACCTTAAACCCTCCATTATTGCTTTGCCCAACATCAACAATTGAACTCCTAAATCCAATAAAATACTTTAGGGCCAATAATATCATTTTGAAACCCCCTTCATCTGAAAAACCCCTTCCTAATTTTGCACCATGACTACACTAGGTAGAACCTTTGTTTAATCAATGGGTGGGCATGCTGGAAGCTCTTGGAGTTTGGCTATTGCGACATGCCAAGGTGGTACCACTATGACATTTGGTTGGCTAATAGATAATTGGTCAACATGTGTTTGACTAATAGGTAACCCCCCAATAGGTGGCTTGCCAACATGTGGTCCATCAACATGTAGGTCAATAGGCGGTCTGTTGATAAGTAGTCCATTTATATGTAGTTTGCCGATAGGTGGTTTACCGATAGGTAACCCATCAATAGGTTGACCAACCGGTAGGTCAACATGCGACTCACTAACAGGTAGCCCATTAACAAGTGTGGGTGTCATCCCTAAAGTATCCACTCCATCACATAATGTGGTTGTTAAGCAAAATATTGTAGCCGGTTAGAAATCATGCATTACCAAAATTGTAATGAAAAAACAACGGTGTTTGGCACACCAACCTGGCTGCCCCCAACACATTATTAGGCATTTGAATTTCTGAAGTAAAATTAAACAACTTAATGGTCATAACCGGTTCCTTACTGGGGTTGGAGGCGTCCATTGAATTACAAATTATGTTGGTCAACATGAAAGAATGTGGCAAATGAACTTAGCACCGAGCCTCCCCATGCTAAGGATCCCATCTCTCATCATCACCTCATGGTTATTACATTCGGGCACTTGCCCTAATAATTGGTGGAGTTGTCAAAACCCTAACCAAGGTTTCATCATCGGTTGCCCTTGAAACATGATCATTGGAAATACTCGCTTCAATCTCATCTGGACCCAATGGCCTTGAGAATCTAGCCCCATAAAAAAATCCAAGGTCAAAACCTTAAATGGAAAAATCTCCTAGGGTAGGTGTTGTAGGTTTCACTAATGTTGCCATACTAGATGCCATACTTCTCACCAATGTTTCCAAACGTGCAAACTGTGCCTCCATGGCATTGGGTTGGTTTGGAATTAACTTGGTGGCCGGCCCTTTATTGGCTACACCTTTCGCCTTCTGGCCCTTGCCAGAACTTTGGGATTTTCCCACATTTCTTACCTAAGATTGACCTTGTTGTAGCTCTGGGTGACGTGTGAAACAATGGTTAGCATCATGGCCATATGCCTTGCAATGGGAGCAAGGTTGGTTGGGATTGGGGTTGGAGGTGGTTGCTTGAAGAAAATTAGGACAATCCTTTTTTTGATGTGGCCCACCACACCTCCAACACTTATCCTCTCCCCCTTGTTCAACAATGTAGGATGAAAAAGCCCCACCGGTTTCATGTTTAGGCCTTTTGCCTTGTAATGGGGGCAAGGTTGGTTAGGATTGGGGTTGGAGGTGGTCGCCTGAGGAGGATTAGGACAATCCTTCTTCTGATGCGACCCACCACACCTCCAACATTTATCCTCTCCCCCTTGTTCAACAATGTAGGATGAAGAACCCCCACTGGGTTCCTATTTGGGCCCTTTGCCCTTTTGTGGTATAGTCCTTGATGGTTGACCACATGACTATTGAGTTGATGAGGTCGAAAAAGGTTTTGGGGTTTCCCTATTAAACCGTAAGCTGACAACCTTCTCCTCCACCATGTTGAACTCAATTTGTTCAAAAACTTGGAAAATTAATGCCAACGTGGGTTGGCTTGGCTTGGTGAGCACTATGTTTTGCACTCGTTGCCTTAGATCCTTTTCCAAGGTCCCATACCAAAATTGTATTGCTTGAACCTTTGTGACCCCCTTGGTCACATTGATCAACCTTCGCATTTGTGTGTATTCCTCCCACAAACTTTCATGGGGTTGGCACTAAAACTCTTACAATGTACGGAGTTTTTTAGTCTTCACACCTTGGTAATTGGTGCAAAACTCTTCAAAGAACTTGGGGACAAAGTTAAAAATGGGAAGAACCCATGCCTTGACAATTAGACCGTTGCCACCGTCCCTATGATTGGAAGGACCCACACTAACCCTTGTGATAGTGGTCGATGGAGTAGGGGTCGATGTAGCTAGCCGACCTTTGGTGATGGAAAAGTAATTGGGTGACCAATACCTACACCACTCCTCAATGTTAGCTTCGTGTGCATCACAAAACTCATGATAATCATCCATGGGCGGTCCCTTTGGATGCTAAAATAAACCTTTTCCATGTTAGGAAAGGTGTAAATTGCTATAGGTTTTGTAGTTGTTGCATATCACACCAAGTATCAAACTTTCGGATGAAATCATCTAGTTTGATGGTGCCAATTGCCCTTGAAAATTGATAAGGTCCCTTGGAGGCACCATACATGTCTTCCATGTCCCACACAAGTGGTGCAGAATTACATATTGTAATTTCGCCTCAAAGTCTAAGGAATTTCCTTCAAATAATATTGTAGGTGGAGCAAGTGGTCGGAATTGCACCCTTTGTTTGGTAAAACCCTTAGCAAATTGGTCTTTGAAATTTAAATCTCAAAACTTGTCCATGATGAAACCCTAACTTTAATCCAGGTCTCCTTATAAAAACTTTAAAACCTGTAACCTTGGAACTTTTATTTTATATCCAACCTTTAATACCCCATTGTCACCAAGATTACTATTAATAGAAATGAGATTTAATTCTTACTAAATTATTCCACATCATTATAACAACAAATTTGCACTTCACATGCATACATTCAATATTTTTGCATTGATTTTCAACACACTTAACACTACCATTCATTAAAACACCAAATTCATGGTTATTTCATATAACTAAAATTTTCACTATAATTTATTTTCACTAAAAACTATAATGCTCCATGAATAATCCCTTTCTTAAATACTTTGTTTGTCCAAATCATGTAATCATCCAACCCCCTTAACATTACCCCCTTTGTATTTTGGATTTCATCCCCCAAAATATTTGGAAAATTACTGAAAATGAAATGAACATATTATGCAATGTTCTAAACATTTGTCTCTTTTACGATAGTTTTTGTAATCTGAACATGTACAATAACCAATGGTTCTGTACCCACTTTTGGCTTTGTAATTCTGACCTATATCTCCATTTCTATAGTTCTAATCTCCTCCTCCAGTAACTCAATCTATGGTTTTTATAGGGGTTGTATCTAAATACCTTTTTTTCTATTGCTGGAATAATCTCCACCTATCATTGTTATTGAGTTCTTTGTGGTTCTTTCTTTTTTTAACCCCCTCCTCTGAGATCCTATGGTTTTTTTTTTATATCTCCACCTCTTGGACTGCTCCACTTTTGAGGTCATGTGGTTCCTCAATCTGCACTTCCTCCTCTTAAGTTGTTCTGGTAGGCCCTACTTCAGTCTCCTCGTATTGGTTCAATACCTCTGTACTTGTTGGACTACCATAGATAAAATCTGGAATTTTTTTTTGATAAGCTTCTAACTTGTACCTTATAATTCTTTCACCAACTCTATGTTGAGCCAAATTCTTCTCCAACTGCTTCATAAAATATTCCTTTGCAACCTCCCACCATTCCTCAAATTTTGCTTCAAAATCCTTCATCTTGTTCTTTGTCCTCATTAGGGTATAATACTATAACATTTGTTCATAATCCTCTAATCTTTTCTTGACACCAATTGCATTCAGACTCATCCTTTGTTCTTGTGCCATCTCTAACTGTGCTTGCAAGTGCTACAAATTCCTCTAATATTCCTTTTTTTTCCTCCAACAACTTCTCTTTCTCTACCTTTGTTATCTTTCTTCTAAGTTTTTCATATTGCAGCAGAGATACATATTCAAATTCACCAATTCCAAATCTATTAGAACATTTTCCTTTTCCTTATTTTCCTTAGTTAGTGCTTTCACCTGACTACCCAAAGCTTCTTGTTGTTGCTTATGAAAAAATAATGCCTCTGTCCACTTCCTCTTTATGGTTTCCCAAATTTTAGATTTTTGCCTTAAATCTTGCAATTTTTCATCCTATGACTTTAGTCGTGCTATGCTACCCTTGAGCTCCTCATTTTCATCCTATAGTTTTTTAATGAACACTTTAATCTTTGGTTCAATCTTTGCCCTATTCTTCCTTTAAATTTTCACATTATGCTTATACCCCTTCTAGAAATCTCTCTCCTTATCCAATTCCTCTTGTAATATTGCCTTCTCCTTCTCCCTTGTAACCAATATGTTCTTTAGACTATTCACCTCTAGAGTCAAATTTCCCATATTCAGATTCATAATTGCCATAGTTTGAAATAATTTAGCTACCTTATTTGCCTACATTACTTCTACAACTACTTCTTCCATAGACTTCGATGTACTTGTTTGTGTCGTAGGATTTTTGGATCCTTTTGTAAATGATCCCATCTTCAGCACCATTCTTTTCCCTATCTCAAATTCAAAAGGAAATCCCTTTACAGATTCCAATCTATTAACCGGTACCTATATTTTTGATGGTCTTAACACTTCAAAAGAAGGTTGTGGTTCCACTCCCTTCGTCTTGAATCCAATAGCCTATAGACCTTATTGTGTCTATTATTGTTGTTGTTGAAATGTTGTTGTAAATGCTGAAAATGTTGTGGACTTGAAGTGGTTTCCATTGATTTTGCATATACATCCCCATCAAAATACAAATGTTCTTCACCCTCTGGAAACCTTGTGTCATGTTCCCTCTTAACTTCCTGGCTCTGTTCCCTCAACTCTTTCTCTTGTAAAAATGTCATTTGTGGTACCTCTTGTCTTTGTTCCCTTAGTTGTTTTTCCTATGGAGTTGTCATCTATGGTATTTTTGCAGTTTGTTTGGCTGCCTATACCACTATTGGCATTGCAGATGGTTTCATTCTACCCCTCATCATTTTTTGTGCCCTTACATATGTGCTCTAATGTTCCCTTTTCATTCCTAAGCTTAAGGTTCCTCCTTCCTCAACTTTGTTCTTCCTCTTAATAGCATTTTTTGGAGAGTCTATTGTAGCCTTCTTTTTATTTTCTAGTGTTGTCTACCCAATCTACCTTTTGCCCCTTTTTTGTTTTCACCAATGGAATAACATTCTTGTTGCTAAAATATTGTACCTTCTCCTTCTGATAAATGACAAATATAATGGTAGGATATTTGATGGAGTATGGCATCTTCCTTGTATTATTTTGTGTTTTGTTGGTGCTACATGTTTAGTATTCCATGGTACTGAAAGTGCACTCCTTGCTTTTGTAGTAGTCATGCCTTTTTCACATAACATTGTTGCCTCCTTATGTTGTTGTAGTGTTAATCATTTCATCTCTACAATAACAATGTTGAAGTATTATTATAAACCCGTTCTAAACACAATAGTTCAAAAAAATTTTGTGGTTGGTACTTGTAAACCATGAGTCAACTTTTGAATATGCTCACAATAAACCTTCACCTTCTTAGTCTCCTCTTATTTCATATTCTTCAACTCCATGTATATTTGCTCGTCATTTTGAGTCTTTCGATGACGTTTGCAAAATGCTTGTGTAAGGTTCGAAAAAATACAATTAGGGAATTTTGACATGTAATTATGATATTAATCTGATGTTGTACCTCTTAGCGTATAACTAAATGCATTGATGATATATTCTTTAAAAGTCTCTGCATTTGTTTTTATTGCATAATTGAAGATTTTGACACGAACATTTAGATCATCATCTTTTTGAAATCAAGATATTTAAAAGCTACCATGTTTGGCCTAACATAATGGCCATTTTTGTGATCAATAATTTGTGTAGTTATAAAAGATGGTTCTCCATATCCTCCTTTTGCATTCATTGCATCGGCACTTTTGTACCCTCCACAACCATTGAGCTCATCAATGGTCGATCTGTAGTTTTGTTCACATGAATAATCGTTCTCAAATTGGTAAACACCATTTGAGGTGTCCGAACAACTCTAGTAGTTGCTATTGGTAGTGTCAAACTTTGATTTTATTTGATCCGCTACCCAATTTTGTTATAGATCCAATTAGTACTCCCCTTCTGACAACATCCATGTTGGGTGCAACAATCATTTCCATTCATGTGGTTGTTATACTTGTATCAAGTGATTGAATAACTCCTATTCCAGCATGTTGTCTCCAAGTTTCAACAATTGCCGCTTTTGACATTGTTAATGAAGTGTTGATTCAAGGTCGACAATGTTCCATTTTTTGGTTACCCATTGGTATCCTTTATGGTGCAAAATGTGGATGTGAATACCCCTCTAGTTTTCTGCTCTTAGTTTGAATAGATGGTTGAATTTGTTAATTTTGTGGTCCCAATTGGCTTCCCAATTCCATGCCTTTCAATTTGTTCTAAATTACAGGAATTCATCATTCCTGTTCTTGTGGTTGATCCATCAATACTCTTGCCACATTTTGTAACTTTACATGTTTAGCAATACTTGCTATAATGTGAAAAAGCACAAAAGGACAATCCATGATTACATGTCTTTCTTCATAGAATGTACAAACCTTTGAAAGTAATTTAACCATTTCCAAATCCATAGATTCATGATTTCGTGTTTCAGCTGTGTACTTTGTTTGATCCAACTTTGGATTCCCTTGATGTGAGCATGACTATGATATTTCATCCAACACATTCACCTATGCCTTTGCATACACAAATGATCGTAGGTAATTTTTTTCAATCTCCTTAACCACATTGATATTGGTGTTTTCTTTCACCTCCTAATTTTCCACTGGTTCATAGTAATATGGAGATGTAAACTGATACACAAACCTAGGTTGTATACCTCATGTAACATCATTTCTTCGGCTATTCACCGACTTTGGACTTGAGATTTCATGCAATTGATCAGATACTATAAAAGTCCTTATTCCATTTTGATCTCTTCAATTCTAAACCACAGATTGCAGCTAAGAAATATATTGCACCCATTCATTTGGGTGAGTAGTTGATTGCATTTCTTTCCATGGAGATTGTTGTATATAATTGTGCCTTTTTTGAAGACCCCTACTCCATACTTCATGCCGTACCACCTCTTGTGGTAGAAATGACATGTGCCCTATAGGTCTTTCCTCTATTATCAAAATTCGTATGTTTAACATCAAATTCTAATATGGGGTTTTTGTAAGCTTGCATTCTCCTTTCCATTTTCAAGATTGTCTTCTGTTTATTTTTCAATAACTTGCCAATTTGCCTCCAAGTCCAATTATTGTTATAAACTTCAAGTCACCATTTGATTCATTTTGTTTCACAATTCCTTGTCTTCAAATTTCGTAAGTCATTTTGTAGTCCTTACAACATCAACCACTTAAACCTTTGATACTTTCTAACATACCCTTTTAAATTCTAAATTGAAAAAAAAAAATTACTCATCTAAACAATCTCATCTATAGTATAACAACAAAAATTGTAAAAGACCTTTTCATGACCATAAAAAAAAATTAAAAAATTCCCCACAAGATGGTCGCCAAATGGTAGAAGTGAAATTTAATTCCTACTAAATTATTCCACATTACTATAACAATAAATTTGCAATTCACATGCATACATTCAGTATTTTTACATTGATTATCAACACACTTAACATTTCCATTCATTAAAACACCAAATTCATGATTGTTTCATATAACCAAAATCTGCACTTCAAAATACATTGTTAAAAAAAACTATAGAAAAAAATTATAATTCATTTCATCATTTTTGATACTACAAAGTCCTTACATCTCCTTTTATTCTTCCCAAAACAATGTTTAAGAATCTAAAATAATTTTTCCTTTTCCCCGAATCTTCCTTTTTTAGGCAATCCCAAGTCACATCATTATGATTCAAAACCAACAAGAATTCAAAATTCAAAACTACAATGCTCCAGGAATAATCCTTGTCTTAAATACCATGTTCATCCAAATCATGTAATCATCCAACCCCCTTAATAGCTACACTTGTATTGGCTCAACTAATCCTACAAGGATGGTGACCTTTTGTGGCTTATCCCTAATCCTAAAATCCCCCAAATAAAATGGTCCCCAAGGTTGTTGTACTTATATGGTTGGGGCATCTGCATCCACATAAATGTTTTATAGGGTTAAACACACACTTGGGGCCTTCACAACCATAAACACGACAAATGCAATCTCACTGGTCATCACCCCAGTCTCACCACCACAATGGTTAATCGATCATCAATCTAATTTCATCGACAATAGAAACAAGCATTAGCGCAACCTACCCATCATTAAACCCTACTATCTATGTATGGGCAAGTCAAGGGTCAAACACGACCTTTTCAATAATTAGAATTGGGTGGTAGCCTTGTCCCATACTTGACCATGAACCACACCAAGTAAAACCTTTGGGCTCATTGCGTGGTGCAACTAGCACATGTGGGAAGGCTCGTAACCTTTCACCCAAAGCTTTTTACTAAGTAGTATGCACAAGTTTGTAGGAAATCATCACACGAGCATGTGTTCACCCTATGATGTAGCCTGAAAGCACACAACCCAAAAACTTCCCTACCCCTTGATAACAATTAACAACCCATATAAACACAAACATAGGTGACATGTGCAAAACCCACAACACAAGGGTGAAGAACTCTTAACACTAACACATTTCCACCCATGAAATTTTTGTTCAAAGATTTACAACATGTATGCAAAAATTCAAAAGTCAATGACATGGCTTGATGGCATGGCATTCCACCACCTATGGGTATTGGGAATACTTACAGGTAAATCACATGTGTGTTTCTCCTACGTCCTATGCCCTCTTGTGCACCTCATGCCTCCCTACACCCCTCATGCCACACCACCAAAAACGGCTAGGAAATGACACTTCACCAGTTTAGTTGAAACTTCCTAGGATGATAACCCCCTTCACCATAAGAACAACAATGAAGACAACACCCAAAACATGCGTCATATGTAGGAGATATCAATTTTCGGGATTTTATGTGAAATAAAATCCTAAAAATATAAAAATCACTCTCTGGACTTCCAAAATCACAATCTCCAAAAATGGTTGTAGGCCCATTGTTGTGTAGAGCTTTCCAAGATGAATCCAATGACATAATAATCACCCAATTTGGGCTTCGTACGACAAAGTTATGAATTTCTGAAAAAATTCTCAATTAATTTCAAAATGAAATTCGAAATTAGTTAAATTAATTGATTATGTCCAGTCATAGGCTTGAGATTGTGTAAAATGTGTCCGGTTGTAAGGTGTCAATTGTCCAATGCATGGTCACTAATATATTGTTTAGTTCACTAGCTATTGTTCGACAATTATATGGATGAAAAAGTTCATCCAACATTTGGATGAAGAATGAAAAACCAACATATGAATGAAAACCTAATTACATCCTCATTATGGATGAAAAATCTTCCACATGGATGAAATTTTAAAAAAAAAGATTTAACAAAACTAATTTGAGGCATGTCCAGATTGGACCAACCCCCCTTTTATCCCCTTGGGGCTTTATTTGACCCACACAAACTTGTCAAACTAAGCCAAGTTTGGCTCGTGCCTTGGGTGAGCTTGAGCTTGGCAACAATGGTGGGTAAGCTTGCATGGCTTGTTGTAAGCGTTGTAGCCACAAGCGAGCTACATCTCGCCCCCCTTCCCCACCCCCCTTTTTTTTTTCCTTCTTCTCCTTCTTTTTTCCCTTTTGTTTCAGCAGGCTATAATAGCTCATTGCCCCCACCCTTCCTTTTTTTTTTTTCTTCATCTTTTCCTTCAATGAGTTACAACAACTCATTCCTCACAAAACACCTTGTAGCTTATAGTTCCTAGCTTATAGCTCCCAACTCGTGCTATTATTGCAGCAACACTTCTATGCACGCATGCCACAAAACCCAAAGAGGAAGAGAAGGGAAGAGAGAAAGAAAAAAGAGGGAAGAGAAAGGAGTGGAAAAATATATGACAAACATTCATTTTGGGGTCCATGTCCCCTCTAGAGTTCAAACCTTTAGGGAATTGCAAACACAACCACAACCTTCAAAGTTAACACATGCCACATGACACTACCAAAACCCAAGCAAACCGCTTACACAACTAGTGCTAAAACAAACAAATGAAATATAGTTTTCTTGCACTAACCAAAACTAAATCACACTTTTGATGATTAAAAAGAGTTCACCTTCAACCATGTAGGTATCCAAGTCCAAAACACCAAAACATAAGAAACCACACCATATGTGCACACACAAAAAGGGTGCAGCACTTTGTTAACATTAAAAACAACAAAGGGAAACTCTTTGTTCACCTCTTTCATGAGTTATGACACCACATTGTGCATGCTCTTTGTAATGTCCCAACCTAAGTTATTAGACCGATGCTTCTTGGGCATGTTTTTTATTTCGAAAAAATAGACCAAATCCTTGAAGGATTCATAATTAGTCATAAGACGATCCTCCCTCAACAAATAAAATATGACAACAAATTGGACTTGTTTATTTTTCTTCTCACCAATCTCCCCCAAAACAGTAGTAGACAAACCCATAAATTTGCAACTTCAATTTGTAACTAAAATCTAGTTGTAAATGACTCTTGCAATTAACTTTCCCATTAGTTGCATAAGTCTAGTTGCACCCAACATGTAATAGCAAATACAATCTAAACATGACATGATGAAATGTCCCATGGATGAAGTATACACTCAAATGTATATTTCATCCTTTGATTATATAATTATTTGTAATTAATTACCACTATTTGGAACTATAACAACACTAGTTACATATTGTCTGTCACATGTAAAACATATTTAGCCTTTAAGGTCAATCCTTTTTATTAATTCATCCCAAATGACATTTTCTTTTAAAATTTGTTTGTGTGTTTTTAATGTTTCAAATGCACTTCCTTATATCATTTACAAGACTAAAATGGAGGATGAAAAGTATGGGATAAATTTTATAGTTGCAATTTAATTGCAATTTTGGACTTAAATTACATCTATAAAATTTATCCCATATCTTTTGTCCTTTTCAATGTTGTAAACTTTATAATTAGATGTGCACAATAAACATTCTAATCGCAAATCAAAATAAGATCCTCTTAAAAGGATTAACTATTTATTTATGCCTTGCATATCTACCTACTTAAGCCTAATTTAAATACATACCTATTTACTTACTTTAAGCCTACTTTATTAGCTATCACCTACCTAATTAACATACATACATACCCACCTACTTATCTACCTAGATACTTAACTACCTACCTAGTTAACTTACTTGCATAACCTAACTTATTTACTTAGCAAAGCTACCCACTTAACCTATTGACCTACCTTCTAAATTTACCAACTTGATTAACATATACATATATACATGTAATTAATTCAATTAGCTTAAGGTATTACCTACCAACTAATACTTAGCCTAACCTATTACCTATTAATTTAGATATTACCTACCAAAATCTATTAACTTAATTTGATACCGATTAATTAAGCTTGTTTATTAATTAAAGTAATTTACAACATACCTAGGTTAAGCCCGCATGGCATTTATGTTTAGAAAAAATATAGTCACATGGGACCTAAACTAAACCTTGATTAAAACTTGCCAAAAAAATTGGTTAAATTTGTTTTTGGCTAAAATTTTAATAAATGTTGGTTAAACATTGACAATTGACAATTTGATTAAACCTTGGTAAAAACATTGGCTAAAGTAGAATTTGCTTTTAACTTCATAAACCTTAGTTAAATTTTTGCAAGATAAAACTTAATTAAACCTTGGCTAAACATTGGCATAATTTAAACTTGGTTAAACTTTCATGAAAAAATTCCTAAATTAAAATGTGGTCAAACCTTGGCAAAATTTTGGCCAAAAGAAGAAGAAGGTTAAACATTAAAAAATCATTGATAAAACATTGGCTAATTAAGTTTTTGTTAAATCTTTGCAAAACATTAATTAAATAAAAAATTTGGCTAAAATTTAACTAAAAATTTGGTTAAACCTTGGAATTTTTTTAGCAAAAATAAAGCTTGGTGAAACCTTGGTTAAATTGTGGTAAAACAAAAACTTGGTGAAACTTTGGCAAAATTAAAATTTGGAGAAACCTTGATTAATTTTTTCTCAAATTAAAATTTAATTAAACCTTGGTAAAACATTGGGTAAATTAAAATTTGGCTAAACCTTGACAAAACATTGACTAAATTAAAAATTGGTTAAACATTAACAAAGCCTTGGCAAAATGCTAAACCTTGGTTAAATTAAAAATTGATTAAAAATTGGTTAATTTTTTATAAATAAAAATTTTAAAATTAAACTAAAAGTTTGTTAAACCTTGATTAAAGTTCTGCTAAAGTTTGATTAATATTTGAAATGCTTAATTTAACCATAATTTTATTTTTAATACAATAATAATAACCTTAATATACATTTAGTACATTTCATAACTTTAATATATGTCATAACCTTAATAAAAATTTATTATTAAACTTTAAAAATACTTTAAACCTTATTATTAATTGTACCATTAATAGATTTGAAATATAACTTCAATGTAACCGTAGAGATGTACTTATAAATATATCCTTAATGTATTTTTAACACAATTATGTCAAATTATTTGTAATTAATTTCTTAAGTTTATAATACAACTAATGGGATTTACTGCCATGTTCTTGAATGAAAATACACATTAAAACCATTTGCATGGAAATATGAAACTTCCAATAATTGTAATGTAATCACAAAATAGTCATAGAAATTTCAAAGGTAGTTAGTAATTGTAAGAATAGTTGCAAATGACACATAGTCGCATGTAGTTGCAAAATTGATGGTTGCAAAATACAAGATTTCTCCTAGTGAAACCAACCAATGACTCACATTATCATAAAGATTTATTACATATAATGCTTCATTTTTTAATGGACAAAATTCTTATAATAATAAATTGTGCTTTTTTCTATCTTGGATGTTTATTTTGGACTTTTTACATCCAACACATTTGTACAAAGAATCTAGCTTTGCTACTAATAATCTATCCCTACTTTCGTTGGACATGAACAATTTGCACCACATTTCGTTAACAAAACTGTCACTTCTTGTAATTGATTTAACCCATGAAATTTTAGCAAACCAAACATTTTGAAACATTCAAATAATTTCATATTTTTTCTTTTAAAATTTTTTTTTCTTGTTCAAAAACTTATACATGAGGGCTTTAAGAAATTGAACCTTGACAAACTTGATATTGCTCGAAGAAGAAAATGCAAAATTAGGGTATTCAAGGACTAAGGTTCTTTAGAAATGACAATGCCTAAATTGGGGGGGAGGGGGGTGGGAGGTTTGCAAAGGAGCAATGGATGATGGATATAAAGGATAAAACTTCAAATGACAAAATATACAAGGTTCAAACAAGCTACCAACTAGCTCAAGTGCTTGAAATCACAAAAGAAATTGAACCTCAAAAATCATATTTCAATGCACAAAGGATAAAATATTTATCATGACAAAAGAAAACTAGATTACACAACCAATGTTTGCCTCTATTCATGAATCATCAAGACACAAAGAAAACCAAAACAACATAGTCATGAATTATGACTAACAACCAACACAAACGATAAACATTAAAAGAAAATTAATTTGACTAAAGAGATTTGAAAATTTATTTGATGATGTGCAATGCACATTGCAAGTTGTCGTCGTTGGTGTTGTTGCTACATCTCCTAGGCACGAACAATTGCCGTTATAACACGCCATGATTTGCAAGCTTGACCAAATTGATGCATTCCTTGATTCATGAATCTTACCCTAAACCTTAAGCCCACAACCTTGCAAGCTTGTTTGCATTGTGCAAACAATCAAGATGAACATTCTAGCCTCAACAATAACCCACAATGCATAGTGTGAATGCACACAAATATACACATAATCATAGATTCACAATGAACATTGCATTGTGCAATGGTGATGAAAGGTGATACTTAGGTGATTAGCAAATTTTAACGAAAATGTTTGGTGATGAGTGCTTGTGTTGAGAATGAAAGGGAAGTAACAAAAGTGTTTGAAAAGGAAATCATAGATGGCAACCCTTGTGACAACACTTGTATATTTTTGGTGAGAGGAATGGGATACACCCTTGGATTTGGTGATCAACTAATCCTATTTCATGGTCAAGATACCGATGGAAAACCTAACAAAAGGATATATGACAGGATTGCAAGGTGATCATCTCAGATTTGGCAACTTTGAACCAATTTTTTTCAAAAAGAATACACAACAAAGTTGTAAGGTCAAATGACAAGTTGACAAGTGACAATAAATCACCTAAAAAAAAACATTGGTGCTACATTTCTTAACATTTTTGACCATGGTATGAGACCTAAGAAATGGGTATTGCAATGGTGGTGCAACAGCACCGACATACGTAGTGCAAAATTCTTCATGAAAAAATTCTAAGGCATGGGGACAAAGTATTCAATCTCATCCACCATGTTTCTATCCAAGTAACTTCCCAACATGGTGTCATTTCACCCAAGCCCTCATCCACAAGTGGACTTAGCCAAATTTTGTTACATGTCCCATGTAGAAAAGTAGAAAAGTTTAGGAATTGTACTATATTTTTAATGATAGGCTACAACATAATTTCTAAATATGGAAAATTCAAAAAAATAATCCTTCATAATGTGGCAACAATACACCATTTTTTTCCCAAAAAAATCCTTTGTACTACTGGCTTCTTTTTTTCACCTCACGAGGATGCAAAAAATTGCCAGAAAACAAAAAACACTTGATATAGATAAAAATCCAAGTGACACCTGAGACAAACCCAGTTGGAGTTCATCCATCCATCCATCCATCCATCCATCCATCCATTCGCAACTGCGTCATAAGGTATAACAGCTTCCAATGGATTTGAAATAACGTTGAAAAAAGAGACCGTTACCAACGGCCTGATTTTCAAATCCGGTAACGGCTCTTTTTCCACAGCGCTCTCTCTCTCTCTCTCTGCGCGCGTTTCGTCTGTCTCTTCTCTCAGCGAGCGCATGTTGATCGCGCGCTCGCTGTTTTTGTTCTGTGTTTTTTTGTTCTTTTTTAGTGGGTGTATGCATTTGGTTTTTTGTCATTTGATGATCGATGATTTGTGGCACGATTTATTGCTTTTCTTTTTATAAAAAAATTCCCGTTGTTTTTCAGTCCGGACGCGCTTGAGTCTTTACTTCCTTTTAGGATGGTGAGCTTGGAATATTTGTGAGTCGTCTCCTTCTCCTCCTTGTTTCTGGTCAATGGCTCTCAGGAAAAGAAAAACTGAAAAATCTCAGTAGCTTTCGTTGTTTTTCCTGCCTGCATTAATCAATCAATCGACAAGCTCTCTCCTGAGTCTTGAACTCTAGAGAGAGAGAGAGAACCCACACCCGATTAGGCTATCCTGAGCTTGAACGCTACAACCCCTGCCCTGACTCAGCTCCTGAATCTTGATCCCAAGATCCTGCCCTGGTGAAGGTCCTAATATGTCTTGAACAGTAGTCGAACCCGCCCTCATGAAGCTTCTGAGTCTTCTTGAACAGTAGAATCCACAGAGAATTTGGAACCCTAATTCCGAGAGCTAGTACTTCCTCCGGTATTGCTTCGTCTTGTTCAAATCTCCGCAGTCAAGAAAAAATGTTTTGAGGTTCGTAGAACTCGAGAGACCAGAACATACATACGTCCATACATATATTCTTGGGGTTTTTCAGATGTCGTTTTCTGGAAGCATTTCCCCACACCATCCGAGGGAACTAGCAGATCCAAATTCGCCTGTTTCGGAGATAAGTTCAGTGGCGAAGAGGACACCCAGAGAGCAGCAGGAGATGCTGGAATTGCTGAGTTGCACCAACCCACTCTTCAATCAGCCATCTCCCCTTGATGCTTCTTGTAAGTAGACCTTTTAGGACCTCCTCCTCCTCCTCCTCCCTTGTTGTGGCTTGGTCCATAATTTGCAAAGTGGGTGCTGGTCCAATCCGCCCAAGAGTGAGCTACTTGGCATTTACATGCCATAACACAGAGTTCCTGGGATGGGGTTCTCCCGGTCACCCACTCCATCCACCCATTGTGTGCAACCATGGAAGTTTCTTTGGAGTCCGGTTTTCTTTCTGCATCATTGATGAGCAGCTCAATAGAAACTTGAAGATTGCATGAACATTATTGTGATGTTTTGCAGGCAACTGCAGGATGCTGAGTTCACTGCATTTGCCGCAGGTTGAAGAAGAAACTGCAACGGTATCGAAGGCACCTCCACAGCAGAAGCAGAATCTGAAATCGGAGTTTTGCGAGGAGCACAAAAAACATAATGACTGGGGTTCAATTATGTCGAGCCTGTCAACTACTAAGCTCTCACCAACTCCTCTTTTGAAACAGAGGGTTTCATCCAAGAGACCAGAGCTGATCTTGAGCTCAGCCAAAGATATGGAGCTGGAATCCAGAACAGAGGACAGTGGTGAAGAGCTCAGAGACCTATCTCCAAATAGCCTGGAAATCTCCATACCTGAATTGCAGCAACGGATCAAGAGGATTCTTGAAGATGATCCAGCTAGCCCAAACCCAGAAGAGACAGCCATCAAAGCTCTTTCTCATTTGAGACATCCACGGTTTCCTTCTCCTCCCCCTTGGTCTGCAAAAGGCAGCAACAACAACACGTCAACTGGCAACAGAGCTGGATTTGAGACACTAAGAACAACACCTCTTTTGTCCGGCAGGAACAAGTCAACTGAGTCCAGGCCTTATGACCCAAAGCAAAATTTCTTGTCACCAAGGCCTCAGTTTCTTCGGTACCGACCCAATCGCAGGCTAGATCTTTTGCAGAGAAGTCCAACTGCTGCTGAAATCCAACCTGACACTGCTGCTGGTCTCAAAGTAGCTGAGCTGAATCAATCAGGATCTGAAGGCATCAGAGCAGCCGAAATGGTGGAGGTGGAGAATTCAGATCATGGTGGTATTTCTGAGAGTTGTAATTCCAGTGTGCTAGTAGTAGCTGCAGAAGACCTATTGAGCTCAATATGCTCTCTAGATTCTCTTAGAATTGTTAAGCAAACTGAGGAGCTTGAAAATGGAGTGCCAGGACCACTGGGTACTACTGTGGAGGTGGGAATTGAGGACAGACGTGCAGGGGATGATACCAAGATGCAGGAAGCAGCAAACATGTCAAGATCTGAAGACCTCAGTAGTGGAGTGGAGGGAGCAACAGATAATGTGGAGTCCAGTATTGCTAAAATCATTGAAGAGGATAGTGCAGGAATCCAGGAAGCAGCATCCATGCTGCAATCTCTGGTCAAGGATGACGAAGGCATTCCAAGCCCCAAACGTTTGCTGCTACTGCCTAAGACTGATATGAACAGTGAAGTTGTCAAGGAAACCCTCTGTGAATCTGAAACCAGTATTCAGGATATACTAGATACACCACCAGCAGAAGTCGAGGACAAGATGATCACAAACTTGTCAGAAAAGAAGGGAATATTGCCAATGTTTGTTACATGTCTTGCTGGTGCCTTCTTAGTGTCTACATTTGTGGTGGTGCTCATGGCCTTTCTTTCATCCAGCATCTTGAGTGGGAGGAGAGCAAGTGATGCTAACCCTTTGGTGGAACAATGGAAAAATTTGTTTTCAATGCACAAGCCAAGCATCCACTTCTCGACCTTTGGTATGGCCTTTCTTGAATCTGGATATGTGAGGAGTACCCATGCTATGACTCCTTTGGTGGAAGAACCATGGCAAAATTTATCTCACAGCAACCCAAGTGTTCAGTTCTCCAGTTTTGATTCTCATTTTGGCATCAAAGGCACAGAATCGGTTGAGATCAAAACCAGGAAGGCTGAGAATCACAAATCCTCAATTGTAATCCCTTCCCAGTCCCTCACAGACAAATTAGATGTACATGGAAGCAATCTGCAGGATTCCTCTGAACCAGGTATCATTGTGGAACCTATTGAGGCTGTGCGTATTGAACAGTTGCCTCAGGTACCAACATCTGGAAGTTTTCAGGCAGGACAAGGGGATATGCAGGAGTTTTTGCACCTGGTGAAGGCTGTGATGGTAATAGTTCACTCCCTCTGCTAGAAAACCATTTTCTATTTACTGATCAGCTTAGTCAGAGAAGCATCAAGTCTGAAACCATAACACTTTTCAGTGGTATCCTTGATTTCCAAGCCATCTGTGAACACAATTGATTTGGGAATGAAGGAACAGAGAAGACTCAAATGCAAGTAGTTGGAACAGGCTTAGGATTTCCTAATTCTTGCATGCCCATGATGTGTATGCAAGTGTACTTGTTTCTGGATTGCTTACAATGTGTTGCTTACTGAGAGATACCAACTCGGTCTGCTCTGAAGGTGCAGGAGGATGACAATCTTCAAGATGAAGGAGCACCGGACATTAGTTGCAATGAGATTGAATCCAACTTTGATGCAGGATTGTCAACTGAAGTTCCTGAAGAGGGGGATGCACTGAACACTGAGTGTACAACACTTGTACATATGAGTGCATCAAGTATGAGAGAGGACTCACTTGCTATACCTCCTAGTCAAGGAAAAGTTGTGGAATCTTCTGAAGAAGGGATGGCTTGGAAGCAAACTTGGAAAGAATCTCTGCACAAAACTGTGGACACTGAGGAAAGTATTGGAGGCATCACCATAAACTCAGTTATGGGATTGGGTGATCATGAAGGAGGAATGTGTTCAGTGCCATCGGTTGAGCTTAGCGTACTAGGCATGATCCCAGAATTCATTCTTGTTGGGATGGCATCAGCTGCGGTTGCTGCTGCTCTTGCTGTTCCTTTGAGGAGGTTCATGAAGAGGCACAAGAAAAGCCATAAAGCAATACATAGAAGGAAACCATTGAAAGCTAAAGAGGTGATATCCAATGCTCCTCAGGCCCACACTACTGACAGCATCAAGCCAAAGACTGTACTGGAACCAAAAGTGGCGAATGACACTCCTCCTCAGCCCGCTGCAACAGCAGCACTCAAAGCTGAGACTGATGATTCAGTTCCAATTCATGAACATAAGATAGCCAGCAGCAGGAATTCATTGAGAAAGGTGCTAGTGGAACCTGCACTAAGTGGGCACACAATGTCACCTACACCACATACACACTCATTGACAACACCAGTTATGAGGACTCCAGTGGGAAGCTTCTTGCCCACAGTTCGCACCCCTGTACCATCAAATGCACCAAGTATTTCATACATGCCCTCAGAATCAAGTATGTCTACAGCTTCAGGATTTAGTGGAGCATCATCAGTTGCAGACAGTGAGCTCTCTGCACTGCTGGATGATTCTCAACTGGGCAGTTTTACTGCCTATGAACCCATTCTTTCCAATGAGGTAATTGCTCTAACACTCACTGAACGCTGTTTGATTTGAAGGTCTATACTGCAAATTTTGGCTCTCCACAGGAGTTATTTGGGGTTTTAAGAGTTTAGAGCTCAAGGTATGAGTGGAGTAGACGTTGTGTAACTTTTTTCACATTTGTAGCATCTCTTGTCCCGGGTATGGGTGCTTTGCATATTTTTGCATATAGCAGTTGAGCTAGAAACAATCAAATGAACTGCTGAGTCCATTGCCTCCTTTTGGAAGTCAAAACCTTCAAATGGGTGTAGCTGGAGAAACATAGATATGCCCAATTCTTCTTCCAAGCATTGAGCAGACAGGTTTCTGATTTTAAGCTATACAGATAGGCTTTGTTTGTTAGTGCTGCAGTTCAGGAGTGTTGATAAACTGATGATGCATCTGATTGGATGTTGCAGGGCTCGGAAATGCAGGAGCTAAAGCTGACCCCAGTGCGACGATCTATGCGCATACGAAACAAGGTTGCCTCCCCACTTCTAGCTTACAAGGTTAAATTTCCTGAGCTCCATAATTAAAAGCCCATAGCACACAATTCAGCTCACTGCGGTGAGCAATCATGTCCAACCAATTTTGCACCCCCATAGCATTATCCACCCCTCCTCTGGATGGCACGATATCAGCAAAACTAACTGGAAAAAATGCATGATAGTCAATTCTGCTGCAAAGTTCTTTGATCAAAGATGATGGTGGCCTCTTATTGACAGTAATCTCAATATTGGCATGACTCAAAACTGTATTCTTTTGTTGTCAGTCATTAGGTAGTGTAAGGTGACCTTTATCAGTTAGTGTCATCTGATGTTTCTTCTGTACATAAAACAAGGATTTCTCTGGTTGACTGCTTGAAGAGACTTCTTTTGTTGCTTGTTCTCTCTACATTTGTTCCCATCTGTTGCCCCACCTCTTTGGTGTTTGTCAGGGCCCCTGCCACACTTGGGCTATTTGAGGGCCATGCTTCAGACAAAGGTCAGCCACAATGTGAGTTCAGGAGTGGCTACACTTGCTACAGAGATCTGAAATCTGATATGAAAAATGTGCATGCATAAATTGATGTAGATGCAGATTTGACTAAACATCTCTACAAACAACAGTGTTGAAATTCAATTTTAATTTATGAGAGTTGAATAATTCATAATTCAATTTCACAACTACATAAATTCCAGTATGTTTCAGGAACAAAGCAAACTCAGTTTGTGTGAGATTGATTTGATACTTAAGTATCCTTCTCCACTTCAATAAGTAATATTTTCAATGGATGGTGAATTATCATTAAGATAATTGGTTAGAACCTTTACTTGTAATACAATTCATTTAAACAAAATGATGCATTTGTGAACACACTGAACATCACGTGCTTTTAGATTTGTCATGTATATCCTAAGTTTGGTGTTTAGGGTATAAGCAAGGTTCTCAGCCTTACAATCTAAGATCAAACAACGATGTTCACAATCATTTAGATTTGATTCGTTTCCCATTTTCAAAATGCATAAAAATGAAACAAGGAAAATGATGATACATACAACATTGTGAAGTATAAGTAAACTTCAATTTGACTTCATTAACATCTCAAACAACACTACTTGTGGGAAAAAAGTCTGGAATTAACAACTTACTCCATTCACCATTGTTAGACAAATAAATTGTGATAGTTCAATTCAATATTGATTCAAGTCCCATCTTCTGTTTAACATGTCCTTGTTGGAAGAAAATCATATATCGACAACCATTTTAGGAAAGTTTCCAAAGCCCATTTATTGAAATTGTTGGTCAACAAGAGTGTTGGAACACAATGACAAATACAATTCATTATTCATTAGCAAATTACAAGTCAAGTGACGAATCATGGGAGTCAAACACCTTGAAAATGCCCTTGAAAAAGGTTCATGTTCCATTTACAATATTCATACAAAACCTAAGCTTGTTTGTGGACATTACCTTAAACCACTACAAGGGAAACCATTATACCATTTATAAGGATGGCCTTGTCATTAGAATGGGAGGTGATATTAGGAAAACATCCATGAGCTCCATTATAGATCATTCTATATATCTGCACATGATCTTTAATTACAATATAGGGAAGTTATAAAAAAAATTCCATACAAATATTTATTTAATTTGATTTCTCATTGATCAATGTCATTCATTCATCATCATACATTTCCATTAGATAAAGATGATGAAACTTTTCCATAACATAAATATCTCTGCATACAATTGATACAACACACAACCGACTTAATGGGAATGTAAGACCTCTTGCTAGAAAGCTTTCCCAGCTTCCTTCCCTATTTTGACATTCGATCTCAACTAGCAAAACAATCATGCAAGCCTCTACTACATAGGTGATTCTCTTTCCCTCAATTTACACACACTCCACAACAACTCAACTTGATTCACTACTAATCCAATATCTCAAAGATTTGATGGCAGTGCTGCCCTTTTCCCACCAGCCTCTTTTTATGGTCACAAATTCAATGATTCAGAATCAAATTCCAAAAAATCTTCAAAAATTGCCAGATTCGGATACATGGTTCAAGTAGGCAACCAAAAAAATAATACATCACGATTTTCAAGTTTTTTCTTTTCATATTTTGTTAATAGCCAAATTTGGCTAGATCAGCTTACGGACAATTGCCACCTTGGCTACATCGCAAAATTGGCCCCAAAAAAAAAGGAAAAAAAGAAAAAAAAGCACCACTTCCCACATAAGTGGTGTTTCTATCCAACTCTTCTCTCACTGGTTCCTCCTCTAAAACTTCCCAATTTTTTTTAATTAAGGAGGTAGAGAATTGCCAGTTCTTTTGGTATTCAAATCTTGTCTTGTTGTCTAAGACCGTTTATGGAAAAATAAAATAAAAATAAATAAATTTGCATGTTGTAAAAGTATGAATATTTTGAACATTGTTAAATGACATAATTGACAATTTTTTTGTCAGTTTGCGAAATAGAATTATTTTATTGCACTGGTTTAGATTTTAACAAATATTTATCTTATATACATTAAAATCATTGGGAGTTCATTTTCTTATCACATTCCAAA
>Ga0209611_10002328_pt1 | contig 33310 bp, 28 predicted proteins | sample S1TSphgellanicum_3_FD_187693 | JGI IMG/M metagenome (GOLD analysis project Ga0209611, IMG submission 187693) | Host-associated microbial communities from peat moss isolated from Minnesota, USA - S1T2_Fc - Sphagnum magellanicum MG (SPAdes) (version 2) | ecosystem: Host-associated > Plants > Peat... | reverse complement strand
AAGGTATAGTCACCGTTCGTGTTTATCGCCACCACACCGCCAGAGGTGTTGTTGAAGGCGCCGTTGTTGATGAAACTATTGCCGCTGCCGGTGTAGGTGGTGATCGTCTTGGCGGCGGTCACGTCATACGTACCGTTGTTGGTCAGCGTCGAACCGTTATCGAGGTAGAGATTATCGGTCGAGGAGTCGGCGATGGTGCCGTTGTTCGTGAACGTCGCGCCCGATAGTTCGTGATTGCTACCGTTGGTGATCATATTGAGCGTCGAGCCATTCGACAGCGTCCAAGTTCCCACCAAGGAGCCGTTCAGCCAGGTAGCCACCGTCCCCCCGGCCGTCGTCAGAGTCGTAGGGGAAGTAGCCGTGAAGGTACCTGCAGTGAAAGTCAATGCGTTGTTGGAACTGGTGATCGTGCCGCTGAAGTTCGCATTGGCGTTGATGCTCACGCCCGCGGCGCCGGCGAAACTCGAGCCGTTGAACGTAACATTGTTACCGGTGAACTCGATCTGGCCGGTGCTGCCGTTGATTGTGCCGCCGTTGTCGGTGTAACCGAAGTTGCCATTCGTCGCGATCTGGAATGTGCCCGTGCCCGTATTTTCGACGGTGCCCGTATTCGTGAAGGTATTCCCGCTGCCCGTATATGTAGTGAGCAGCGAATTGCCCGCCCCTGTCACATTCCAGTAACCGGAGTTCGCGATGCTGGCGCCGCCATCCAAGTAGACCGTCTCACCGCCCGACCCGCCGGCCATGATGACGGTGCCTGCATTGCTCAGGCTGCCGGTGGTGCTGTTGTCGAATATCGGGTTACCGCCGGAATTGGTGATCGTCAGCGTGTCGCTCGGCCCAAGTAAGTTGGGATCGGTCGAACCCGAGTAACCCGTGCTGCCATCCCAGGTGTAATTGCCCGCATAAGCTGCCGGTGCCAAAGCCGCGGCAACGGCCAGCGCCACCGGGGTGAGCCAAGCCCCTATCGTGCCACGGCTACTTGTCACAACCCCTGAATGGCGGCGTTGCGCAAATTTTTTGTGGCCAGGCTGGCGCTTTGCTTTCATGGCAATCTTCCCCGGAGAGATAACTCGAGATTGTTTGTGGAGAGCTCTCGACGGGAATATCGGCCAGCCGACTCAACCCCGCAACGACGAAAGGGGGTCAACTGCGGACAATGTGGGACATCACCTGCGGAGCGGAGGTTGGAAGGCGATGAAGTCTGGTTGCGTACGATAGTTTTCGAATTCCGGCGCGCTTCGTACCTCGAGCAGCTGAAAATCGCGGGCTGCTTCGGCCGCCGCGAGCCAGGTCAGCGCACCGGCGCGGTCATTCGCAAGCACCCGATACGCGGCAACCACTGTGGCGGACCCGTTGCCGCGCCGGAAGGCTTCGACGGCGTTCGAAGTCAACTGATCGAGCATGGCCTGCCGGCCGCCGGCCTGGAATTTCGCCTCGGCGAGCTTCAATCCGGCCACTTCGTCCGACTGACCGCGCAATTGGGCGGCGAGCAGCGCTTCCCTGAGGAAGTCCTCATTGCGCGACATAATGAGATAGGCCCGCGACAGGTACTTGTGCCAAGCAACGAACTTCGGATCGAGCTGCACCAGCGACTCGAGCGCGGCCAATCCTTCGGCGTGTCGACCCGCGCAAAAGACAATCCAGCTCTCGTCCGCCACGATCGCCCGGTTGCCCGGATCGAGCGCACGCGCCTTGGCCAGCATGCTCAGCGATTTGGCGAAATCACCGGCGCCCGCAAGGGCGGTCCCGTACCAATGAAAAGCCCTGGGTGAGGTTGGATCCAGTTTCACCGCCGTGTCGAACGCACGAAACGCCGCGGCGGTGTCGCCCTCCCACCAAAACGCGATGAACCCCCGGTCGAGCCAGGCGTCCGCGCGCGACGGATCGAGTGAAATCGCCGTATTGGCCGCACGGGCGGCGTCGGTGAAGCCCCGATTGTCCGACAGCGAACCGAATTCGCGCTCCATCAAATAGGTGTCGGCGAGCCCGGACCATGCCGGCGCGCGATCGGGGTATTGCTCCGTGAGGCGACGGAAATCCTTCTCGGCCGAAGCCAATGCGTCGGCGGTGCGGGTCCATAATTTGAAACGCGCGCTCTTGTACAGTTCACGGGCTCGCGGGTCGTCTTCGTACGGTGTTGGTGTTTGCGCCTCGTGGTGTGCGAGCCGACCCGAGTAATGCCACCAGATCGTGCAGGCGCTGATCGTCCCCACCAGGGCAAAGGCCGCCGCAGTGTAAGTCCAGTGGCGGGGTCGGCTCGGTCCGACGCTCGGCCCGACGCTTGTCTCTACAGTCGGCCCGGGCTCGTGCACGTTGTCGCTGAGCGCGGTCGCTTCGGCACGCATGTCGTGTTGCACTTCCTGCGGGAGGGAGTGCAGCCACGCGGTCAACTCCGCGGGAGCGGCCCAAACCGAGCCGCGGCCGCCGCCGGGCATTCGGTGGACCGGTAACGCTCGGTTCTCCTCCCAACGCCGCGCGGTACGCGCGGTGCATCCTAAGAACTGCGCAATGGCTTTCCATCCGGCCAAGCGGCTTGCCGAAGCGTCGCGTCCATTGCTCGTGGGGTGAGGCGAACCCCGATGCTGCGTCGGCGTGTCCATGGATAGGAAAAAACCTGACGATGATGTGGCGACGATAGGTGATGCAACAGAGCCGTGCAAGAGTGCGGTGCAAGAGCGTCATGCACCAATTGGTTTACTTGGAAATATGTAAAATCATTCACCACGCGTCACGCGTATTCCGCGCATTTTGCGATATCACAAAAGTATTACAGGCGCTGCAGCAGCGCGCAGGATTGAGCAACATCACACCTCAAGGAGGGGAGTCGGCATGTGCGTGCGCATTAATCGTGATGCCGTGTTTCTTGAGGTCTTCGACGACCGATTGAGCGTTCGCGTCGCCGCGGTTCGCCAGTATCTGCATCTTCGAGGCGAGAGAATCGCAGGCCGCGCGCAGCTTTTGGCTGGCGGCGAGTGGTTCCGCCTGCTGGGCCACCGTGCTCTTGAGGCCTCGGCGCTCCAGCATCAATTGGGTGGTTTGCAATGTCATCCACGCGAGAAACCCCAGTGTCAAAATCAGCAACGGTACGAACGGCCCGCGACCGGCGGTCGCCCTGCCGGGACGCGGCGTTTCATTCGGTGATGCGCTCAAGGGGTTCTTCCCGTGCCGGCGCCGGCGGGTGTCGGCGGGCGCGCAGCGGGGGGATTGATCGTGAACCCTTCCTGCGCGAGCAGCGCCTTGATGTCCTGGTCGTTGCGATCCACGGCGAGATTCGCGAGCGCTTTGACGATGTCCTGATACAACGCGCGAATGGTCTGAGTCTGCTGGATGTATTGCGCCCGGGCATTCACCTGTTCTTGCAAATCGCGATTCGATAGAACCACGGCCGTGTTGAAGCCGACGAGCGCCAAGCCGGCGATGCCGACAACCACCGTCACCCAAAATTGAAACGGGCTCAGCACGACACGCTCAAGGGCTCATCCGATCGGGTGCCCATTGCGAACAAGACATTGGACGAACAAGACATTGGACGTGCCGTTGGCTCCGATAACCAGAAATCCACGATACCCAGAAAAACTCCCGCGCCCTGAATGTCATTGCGGCGAGTCACGGGGTGGCCGCGTTTGGACAACAGCGCCGATCCCCGAACAGAATTATACGGAGCATCTGCGCACAGTAAACACACAAAATCTGTGATCCGCTTATCGCGTCAACGCATACATAACATAAGACGATGCGACATGGCGCAAGTGATACGTGTTCGAGATTCACGCGCGACCTTCAGGACTTATGCTTTTTGATGCTTGAGAACAGCTGCAAAAGCGCGAGGGTTGGTTCGCTGTGAATGACGAGCGCTCGAGAGGGTGGAGCCGCCGCCATATCATTGGCTTTGCGAGTCTGGCAGCGGCGCTTGCGGCCGTCGGCCTTCAGTCGCGGCCGTCCCCAGTCCGTGGCGCCGGGAACCCGGAATCCGATGCCGCGACCGTACGGTCGACCTTACTCGCGTTTATCGGCGCCTTATTTGGCCGCGTTCTGTCGCCGCTCGATGCCGCGGACCTGTCCGAGCGCCTCGTCTACCTGCTGGATTTCAACGGGCCGCTCGCAGGAGACTGTCGAGCGCTGGCGCAGTACCTCGATCAATTGGCGGCCGAGCACGGGTCCCCGTCATTCAATCAATGTGAGACGGCGTCGCAAGCGTTGATTGTCGATCAGATCATGCGGATCGACGTGCATTCGATTGCGGCGCGCCTGTTGACCCGGCTGTCCGCCAGTCACCGAGCCTACTACCGGATGCGCTGGTCTGCGGTGCCGCAGTTGGCATGGCTGTATCGGCATTCCCCGGCCGCATGGCGGGCCCGCGGCTATACTCGGTGGGCCGGAGTCGCGGGTGACTGGCGCGAGATGCTGCATCCCGGTGCTTCCTACCCGTGAGCACCACCCGGCGCTACGATCTGGTCATTGTCGGCGCGGGCCTGGTCGGCGGTTTGCTGGCGGCGGCGGCAACGCGCCGCGGCCGAACGGTGGCTCTGGTCGAGGCGGGACAGAAGTTTCAGTTTGAAAATCGCGCGAGGCAGTTGAAGCATTTTCAAGTGTTTGGCGGTGCGCTGTGGCCGTACGAGAACAAAGAGCGAGACCGCTATACGGATTCCTCGGTGAATTCCATCGGCGTTCCCTACACACTCGAGACGCACCGAATGAAAGGCGTCGGCGGCTCAACCCTTCACTGGGGTGGGCGCATCAACCGCCTGATGCCCGCTGATTTCAGCAGCGCGTCGCTCTACGGAACAGGGATGAATTGGCCGATTTCTTACGCGGATCTCGAGCCCTACTACGGCAACGCCGAGTGGGAGCTCGGGGTCTCCGGAACCCCTCATCCGTCGCATCCGGCGCGCAGTCGTGACTTCCCCAACCCAGGGTTTCCGATGTCCATCGACGATACCTTCTGGGTGCCCATCGCCGAGCGCTTGGGGGCCACCGTCTATTCGACATCCTGGGCCATCAATTCGCGTCCCTACGGAGGCCGCTCCGAGTGCGTCGCGCTGGGTGCGTGCAAAGTTTGTCCGAGCGGAGCGCGCTACAGCGCGGACACCCATGTGGCCGAGGCGGAACGCTCCGGTAATTGCGACCTGTTCACCAATACGGTTGCACGCCGGATCGAGCTGAATGGCGACCGATCGGTCAAGTCGATTCAGGTGACCTCCCTGCAGGGGGAAGATCGCGAAATCAAAGGGACCCATTATGTGATTGCCGCGCATGCGGTCGAATCCGCGCGCCTTTTGCTGCTCTCGAACTGCGGCAATGAGTCGGACCAGGTCGGCCGGAATCTGATGGAACATGTCTACGTCGATGCGGGAGGTTATCTTCCCAACAAACGGTTTTACCCTCGACGCGGAGGATTCGAGGGTCTCGAGAGCCTTTCCTATTATGATGGGAACGATCGACGTGAACGCGGCGGGATCAAACTCGAATTTACATTCGAACGAGATCCTCTCGAGGACATGGAGGGACGTCGGATCTGGGGCAAAGCCATGGCTGAGCATGATCGTGAGAATTTTGGACACTGGGTCGGATTGGGTTCGGAGACTGAACACCAGCCCAACCCTGATAGCCGCGTTTCGCTGAATCCGGAGGAGCGGGATCTTTTTGGCGATCCCGTGCCGCATATTCATCTGGCATTCAACGATGTCGACAGGCGCACTCAGCGCCGGGCGCGTGAAGTCATGCACGAATTCCTGTCAGCCGCCGGCGTCAAGTCGGTGTCCCAGGATCCCCTGTCCCCGCATTCATTTGCTTCCCACCACATGGGCACCTGCCGCATGGCCGACGATCCGGATCAAGGGGTCGTCGACAGGAACTGCCGCGTGCACGGTATTTCGAATCTCTACGTGGCGGGCGGCAGCGTCTTCCCGACCGCCGGCGCCGTGCAACCCAGCCTGACCATCGCCGCTCTGGCATTGCGCCTGGCTGACCATCTTCTAGCGTGAAGCGCAATGGTGGCGGATCAAAGAGCGGGCCGTGGTCGATCGGAAACCTAACGAGGCCGGCGGACCATTTAATAACGCTCGGAACAAGGAGCGCTTTCTCCTAATCGAAGGCATGCGGGGAATTGCGGCTCTTCTGATAGTCACCCGGCATGTGGCATGGTTTTCCCCGCTGAGCTTTCCCGTCAGCTATCTGGCAGTCGACTTGTTTTATCTGCTGAGTGGGTTCGTGATCCCGTATTCGTATGAAATGGCGCTTGCGTCCAATCAGATGAGTGCGACGAAATTCATGATGCTGAGGATGATACGGCTCTACCCCCTATATCTGTTTTTCTCGATCTTGGGGGTATGCGAATATGCTTTTCTCGGCGGGCATCATTCAAATAATCTGTACCTGCATGTTTTGATGTCCTTTCTATTTCTGCCCACCTTACGCGCCGGGACACAATTTTACCCATTCGACTATCCATCATGGTCTTTGTTCTTCGAATTATTCGTCTCAGGCATTTACGGGATCGCGCTGGTCAGACTGTCCAACAAATCGCTTGCGGGCCTGGCGGCCTTATCCTTCCTCGTGCTTGCCTACGGTACATCGCATGATCCGCGCGATTTGGACATCGGCTGGATGACGTCGAACTTCATCTACGGATTTTTTCGAGTTTCGTTTTCCTTCATCCTCGGAATGCTGGTCTTCCGACGATATTTCGGTCAACGGACCGAAGGAATGTCTGTTGAAACCAGCAATATGCAATCCGTTGCGATCCTTCTCTTGGCCGCAACGCTTCTCGCCGTGCCTATCGGACGCGGGATATCTGCTGCGACCTACGACCTGATCGCGATATCTGTCCTATTTCCCTTGCTGCTCTTGAAGGCCATCCGCATCTCGCCCACCGGCTATCTCGCCGGAGCTTCAACCGTGCTGGGGATCATCTCGTATCCCGTGTATGTCGCCCACGTTCCGAGTTACCACATATTGAAGGACGTATTGAAGCGAACCGTCAACGATCAGTTGGCCGACTACGCACCGGCTTCAGGGCTCGTATTCGCGATGCTCTTGGGGGTGATTTGCTACGTGATGGATGTCCATATAGATTTGCCGCTGCGTCGCAAGCTGCGGAGCTTAGTTCCGGGCCGGCGACGTGTTCCGCAAGGGTAAAGCGTTGCGCGACGCCGCTTCATCGGAACGGTTTTCTGGTTTGCAGGAATACCCCTGAGCGGGCCAGGTCATCAAGCCGCCGAGGCCAGATCTCGGTCGATCGCCGCCTCGCGGAAGCTCTCCTTCGGATGCCCGAGGATCAACATGCGATACCAAACTTCCGAGTTGATGAGCAGCCACAGGCGGTTGCCGTGGTCAACGCGCCCGCTCCTGTGCTCGTCGATCAATGTCTCGATCGGCCGGCGCGCGAGTATGCCCGCTTTGACGAGTTCCGAGTCGCGTAGATAGCGCTCGTAAAATTGCCCATATTCGTCCCTGAGAATGTAAGGCAGCGCCGACGAGAAGCCCTGCTTGGAACGGGCGAGGATTTCCGGCGGTAAGTATCGAGCGGCCAGCTTGCGCTGGATATACCGCAGCGAACGGCCGCGGACTTTCATGCTCGACGGAATCCGCGCCGCAAATTCCGCGAGGCGATGGTCCATGAAGGGGCTGCGCGCCTCGAGGCCGTGAGCCATCGTCATTCGATCGCTGATCATGACCGGATGATCGGGCAATCGCACCTGGCTGTCCGCGTAGAGCATGCGATCCACCGCATCGCCGCCGAGGCGGTCGAACGGCGCCCTGAGCGCCAATTCCGCGTCGTTGCCCGCCAGCCGCTCGCGGCTCGCCTCGGTAAATAAATTGCGGCGTCGCCCGATGTCGAAGTAAAAATACGACAGGCTCGCCGCGTAGCGCTCGCTGCCCTCGAGAAACGACAGCCGGTGCAGCCATCGCAACTGGTGAGCCACGCTCTTGTACCAACCCGACGCCGGCAGCAAGGTCAGCGCGGGACCGAGCACCTGGCGGCGCAGCACCTCGGGCACTCTCCCGTAGTAGCCCGCATAGAGGTTGCCGTAATAGCGATCGTAGCCGCCGAACAGCTCATCGCCCCCGTCGCCGCCGATCACGACCTTGACCGTTTTGCGGGCGAATTGCGCCACGTGGTAGGCGCATAGCGAGAGCGGGTCGGACGGCTCGTCCAAGTGCCAGACGAGATCCGGCAATATCCGCTTCAGACTCGGGCGGACGGTCAACTCATGATGCTGGGTGCCATAGCGGGTGGCGACGTTGCGCGCGTGCGGCGCTTCGTCGAACTGTTGGTACGGCAAGCCGACGGTGAAGGTGGGCAGTCGTTCCACCCCCAGGCGTTTGACCAGCATCGCGACGAGCAGGCTCGAGTCGAGGCCGCCGCTCAGGAATGCGCCGACGGGTACGTCGCTCACCATGTGCAGCCGCAGGGACTCGACGATATGTTCGTCGAGCTCATCGATGAGCGCTTCCTCGCTGCTCTCGATTTTCGGCTCGAATTGAAGGTTCCAGTAGCGTCGGACGACGGGGGTGCGCCCATCCTCGAGCACCAAGAGATGCCCGGGAGGCAGCTTGTGGACGCCGCTGAACATGGTGAGGGGCGGCGCAATGAGGCGCAGCGCGAGGTACTGATCGAGCGCCGCGAGATTCAGTTGTCTCCGCGATGGATCGAGCGCCAGCAGCGACTTGATCTCGGACGCGAACGCGAAGCGGCCCGGCTGATCGATATAGAACAACGGCTTCTGGCCCAAATGGTCCCGCGCCGCGAGCAATCGCCGCTTGCGTGAATCCCACAACGCAAACGCGAACATTCCGCGCAGATGATCGAGCAGCCGGTCGCCGTAGACTTCGTACAAGCCGATGATGACTTCGCAATCGCTGTGGGTGACGAAGCGATGGCCGCGCGCTTCGAGCTGGCGCCGCAGCTCCTTATAATTGTAGATCTCGCCATTGCAGACCAGCCAGATCGTGCCCTCTACATTGCGCAGCGGCTGGCGTCCGCCCTCCAGATCGATGATCGACAAGCGGCGATGGCCGAGGGTCGCGAGCCCGTCGCTGTGAATTCCCTCGCCGTCCGGCCCGCGATGCACCAAGGCGCTCAGCATCCTCGCGATGTCGGCGCCGGCGGGGTCTGCACGTCCTACAATGCCCGCTATGCCGCACATCCGGTGTCTCCCGCTGGTTGAGTCATGCAATCACCCTCTTCCTGAGCCGAAACTCGATCGCGTCTTCGAACACCCTCTCATAACGCGCGGCACATCGGTCGATGAGATACTCCTGGACCAAACGACGATTGCCGTCGGCCATTTCGCGCGCCAGCTGGGGCTGATCGTGGAGAGACTGCAGGGCGTGGACGAATGCTTCGAGATCGTTCAGCCGCACGACGAAGCCCGTCCGACCACTCGCCAAGAAATCGGTCTGCCCCCCGTGATCATAGCAAACGACCGGCAAGCCCATCGCCATCGCCTCCAGGAACACGAGCCCGAAGCCCTCGTGCTGACTGGTCGATACAAACACGTTTGCGATTCCGAGGGCTTGGTACTTGCGTGCATCCGATACCTGGCCGATCACGTGCACGCGTTCGGCCAGATTCGACTCGGCGGCTGCGCGGCGCACGGCTTCCGCATCCGGTCCATCGCCAACGACGATGAGGTGCGCATCCGGCCGGCGCATCGCGTGCAATGCCTCGACCAATCGTACGGTGGCCTTGCGCGCGACCACGCGGCCGACGGTCACCATGACGAATGCGTTGTCGGGAATTCCGAAATCGGCGCGCGTCGCGCGGGCGACCGTCGGCGGCGGGTCGATCCCGAGCGGGATGAGCTCCGTCTTACGGCCCACGCCATAGATTTGCGCCACGTGCTCGAGCGTATTGCGCGACTGGCCGACGACTGCGTCGGCCTTCTCGAGGAGGCGGCGGATCGGCAACCGCAGCCAGGCGTGGCGGTGCGGCGAGGTTGCCTTGCTGGGGTCGTAAAGGTCACCCCCGTGTACGGACAGCACGTTGGGCACCCGGAACAGGCCGCCGAGCAGATACCCGACCGGCCCTGAGGGCACGACGAAATGCGTGTTGATCACGTCGAAGCCGCGCCCGAGCGTGAGGCCGCGCAGAGCAGCCATCGGCGGGTAGGCCAACATCGAGGGAACGTTGGCCACTTCGAGCTTGCGCCGGAAGAATACCGGCACACGAAGGATGCGCGCTGCGCCGTCGAGACTTTCCGGCGGCAGTCCCAGGCCGCCCGAGGTCAGCACGGTCACACTATGGCGGCGGGCGAGTTCACGCGCGAGCGCCGCCATCACCACCCCGCCTCCGCCTCCGAGCGGCGGATATTCGTAGTTGCAGAACAAGATCTTCATGGGCGCGCTCACAGAAATCCGTTGTCTCGATACCACGCCGCCGTCTCCGAGGCGCCGCTGCGGAATGACACCGTCGGCGCAAAATCGAGGAGCGCGCGAGCCTTCGCAGTCGAGAACAGGAACGACTTTCGAAAGAAATCCAGTCGGCGCCGGTGCAAGGGCGGCTGAATCCCGAGGGGCGCCAGGGTACGCTCCATCACCACCGCTGCGGCGAGGAACGGCCACAGCGGCACACGCCAGCGCGGGGGCGGCCGGTGCAGGGCGTTCGCGATCTCTTGGACCACGTCATGAGTGCTGAGCGTCTCATCGCCCGCCATCACGAAGGTCTCTCCGACGGCGGCGGGGTGTGCCCCGGCCAGCAGCAGCCCCCGCACCATGTCGGCGACATAAATCGGCTGACGCCGATTCGAGCCCGAACCGATCATGAAGAAACGGCCTCGATTCACGGCGCGAAACAGCTTGAGCAGACGGAAGTCGCCGGGACCGTAGGTCTCCGAGATTCTCACGATGCACAACTCGAGCGCATCACCTCGGTATGACCTCACCAGCTCCTCGGCGGCGAGCTTGCTGCGGCCGTACACGTTCACGGGCCGGGGTGGACTATTCTCATCCAGGGGCTCGCCGCTCGATTCACCGTAAACGCCAATGGTGCTGCCATACACGAAGCGCTCGACCCCGGCCACACGGCAAGCGTCGAGCAGACTGCGTGTGCCGGTGACGTTGACATCGAAGAAATAGCTATCGGGGACGTTCGCCTCGTGCTGTGCAGCCGCCAGATGAATGACGAGCGAGCAGCCTTCCACAATGCGCCGCGCGTAGGCAGGATCCTGCAGCGGTCCCTGCTCGAGGTTCACGCCGCGCGCCTCGAGCTCGCGCGCTCGTGTGCGCTCGGCGTCGGAGTTCAATTGACCTGCCACGACGACGCTATGGCCCCGGCTGCGGGCCTCGAGCGCCAGCCTTGCGCCTATGAACCCGGTCCCGCCCGTCACCAGCATCTTCATCGGTCACTCTCCGGCGAGCGCCGGCGCCGGCGCCGGCGTGCGCGATCCGGATACCGCGGCGCGATGATGTCGGAGCACTTGCTCGGTATCGCTCACCTCGGCTAGGCGGCGCTCATCCGTCCAACCCCTGAGCCGCTGCATGGCGTGTGCCGCTTGATTGATGGCCGTGCGCCCCGGATGGGCGCCGGACCCCATGTCCGTCCGCCGCAAAACGACATCCTGCAAGCGCATGGCCATCTCGCGCTGCACCGCGTGGGTGATCTCCGCCATGACGGTAGGCGAGGAGCCGAGCGGCTGCATCTGGCCGGGTTCTTGCGCAAGCAGCGCCACTGACCTGAAGTCCGAACCGTGATTGCGCAGCCACGCCTCGAGGGTGGGCGTCGAAATCTGCGCGGACACCTCGCGCCGTGCCGACGCTCGCAGCGCGTCAAAATCCTGCAGATCGCCTCCCGCCAGAGGGACGCGATCGGTCGGCGCGCGCGGCGGCGGATTGGGCATTTGCTCGAGCAGCAGATCGAGCGCTTTGGCCGAATCGCCGCGCGCCGTGGTATAGCGGATGCCGATCAACGTCACCAAAGCGTCGATGCCCTGTTCGCGATGGTCGATGTAGCGCGATTCCTTGCCAAAGCTGAGCTCGCCGGCGGCGCTGCGTTCGTCGCCGAACGGCACCAGTCCACAATTGGCATACAGGACGTCTTCGCGCGTCAGGCGCAAGGCGGGGTAACCGGCGTTCATTTCCGCCATCCAGGCGGCGATCTCGCGCTCTTCCACTTGCGCGGTATCGGGGCGTTCGGTGAATAGCCGATGCCACACACCGATGAGCGTGTACTCGCGCCAGGGAACGGCGAACAAGTGCCGGGTCGCGCGGCCCAAGACGGCATCGCTGTCCTTGGCTAAACCCGGCACCGCCAGCGCATAGCGCGTGCGGGGAACGCGGTTGACCAGGAAGCAGGCGTCGCGCGAGAAGTGACCGCGCCGATGAGCCCCGAAGTGCTGCGGATCGTCCAGCAAGTAATCGGCCCAGGGACCCGCCGCGTTCAAAACCAAGCGCGCTCGAATGTCGAATTCGGATCCGTCTTCGCGGTCGCGCGCGCGCACTCCAAGCACCCGGTTTCCGCTCCACAGGAAGGAGAGCGCCTGCGTATAGTTTGCGGCGACGGCGCCCCGGCTCACCGCCGACTTGACGAAGGCAAGCACCAGGCGCGCGGTGTTGTACATCTGGCCGTCTTCGAACACGGCGGCGCCCGTCAGCGCTCGCGCATCGAGCTCCGGAAACAGGTCGAGCGTCTCGGTGCGTGATAGCAACCGGGAGCGCGAGATTCGGCGCGAGCGATCCGCGATGCCGGCATTCTTATTCGCGGTCAGCAAGTCGTACACCAGCATACCGGCCGCCAGGAACGCCTTGCCCTGGCGTCCATGCCCATACGTGGGGATGGCGATCGGCAGCGGATTCACGAGGTGCGGTGCGATACGCAGCAACGCAGTCCGCTCCGCGCACGAAGCACGCAACCGTCGGATGTCGGCGTGCTGCAAGTAGCGGATTCCTCCATGGACCATCTTGAAGCATTCGGCCGAGGCGCCTCCGCCGAAATCGCTCTGCTCGATCAGTGCGACCCGCAGCCCCCGCAGCGAGGCATCCCAGGCGGCCGCGGCGCCGAACGCCCCGGCACCGACCACGAGGAGGTCGAACTGTTGGTCAGCCAGTTGTGCCGTATCGCGCTTCATCCGCGGAGGCAAGCCAGGAGCCTGCAGACAGGCTCCTAGGTGTTCTCGAAGACCCTTAATGGGTAATGCTTATCGACCGTATCGCGATCCTTCACCAGCTTCACCTTGTCGTGATGCTCGAGCTGGGATACGCGCGGAACCAACGGCGAGGGCTTGACGTCGGCGTAGTCGATGTACCGGTCGAAGTCGATCTTTCGCCCGAGCGTCACCTTGAGCTTGTTCTTCAATACCCAAAGGAGCGGTCCCATCTTCGGTGCGCTCGGGATGAGTTCTGAGCGCATCGCTGTGCGCGCCGTGGTCACCATCCAGCAGTTCTGCTCGCACGCGCGGACCTTCGCGACCGATTGCTTCGCGGTCTCACTCGCCATGATGGTCTCCCAACTCTCTTTCGCCAGATTACCGAGCGGCAAGTCGCTGCGCACGTTGCAGGCCCAAACGTCAGACCATGGATCGATGAACGCGAAGCCGGTGCCGGCAACGCACGGAATGAGGCGCGCGTGACCCAAGATTTTTTCCACCAGTCCGAGATTGAGGTACGCGCGAAACCAGTTCTTGATCTTGCCGCTCTCGAGCATGACCGTGATCAGGCCCTCGACTTGGCGCGCCACCTTCACCCGATCGTAGAAGTAGTTGTCATTCTTGTAGAACTGCCATGCATTGTGCAGCGTCGAGGTGGCCAACTCGAACCCTTGAGCGCGGGCAAATTCGTAGGTGCGAACCAGTTGATCCACGTTCTCGTCCTGGATCACGAAAGCGAAGCCGAGATCGCGCCCGCCCGCCTCTTGCAACATCCGCAAGCCCTTCACTTTGGTCGCGTAGCCGTCCTCTTCACCGCGAATGCGGTTGTTGGTCGCTTCGTTGCCCTCCAGGCTGAAGCGCACCTTGATGTCCGGATATTTCTTGATGATGGGGACGAGCTTCTCAGGATGCAGGCCGTTCGAGCTGATCTCCATGATCCGCGCCTTCGGATAGAGCACATCGACGAGCGTCGCGAGATCGCGACGCAGCGTGGGTTCGCCGCCCGACAGATTCAAGTTGTCAAAGCCCCCGGGAAGCTTCGCGAGAGTCTCCGCGGTAACCTCCAATTTTGGCTCAGTCGGGTTTTTCCAGATGTAGCACATCTGGCAACGTGAGTTGCAGCGAAACGTCGGAATAACGGTCAAGTCCAATTAAATGCCCCTTAAAAAAAATTTCGAGCGGCGTCGCCGTCCGAAGACACGCAATTCTAGTACAGATCTTATGCCCTTCACGGACGTCGGCCGCCGGCGCGGCAAGAAATATCAAGACTTGGAGACCGATCACATTGCGAAGCCGTTATGGCAAATCTAAAGTGTGACGGCTGCACTTCTCAGTTTGCACACGATGTGTTCTCGTGCGCCCGCTCCCGCTCCATACAGCAGTGTAAAATTCTGGGGACTGTTAAGTAAACTATGCCGCGCCTGCTGTCGATAAATAACTACTATTACCTCAGGGGCGGATCCGAAGCCGTCTATTTCGAACACAACCGATTGTTTGAGCGTGCCGGTTGGGAGGTAGTGCCTTTCTCGATGCAAAATTTACAAAACCAGCCGTCGCCATGGTCCGCACATTTCGTGCGCGATACCGGCGGTGAGGCCGAACTCTCTGTCAGCGCCAAGCTCTCCCGGGCCGCCGCCGCCATTTATTCGACCGAGGCGGCGCGCCGCCTGCGTGAATTGATTGCTGTGGCGCCGCCCGCGATCGCCCACGCGCACAACATCTATCATCATTTGTCGCCTTCCGTGCTGGTCGAATTGCGGCGCCACGACATTCCGGTGGTACTCACGTTGCACGACTTGAAGCTCGTGTGTCCGGCCTACAAGATGCATACCCAGGGGGCGAGTTGCGAGCGCTGCCGTGGCGGCGCGCTGCGCAACGTGATTTTGAATCGCTGCATCAAGAACTCGACCGCGATGAGCGCCCTGGTATGGCTGGAATCGACGGTGCATCAGATGCTCGATCTGTACATGCGCAGCGTCACGCGGTTCGTCGTTCCGAGCCGGTTCTTCCTGGCGAAATTCGCGGAGTGGGGTGTCGACACCAGCCGGTTCGTGCACATTCCCAACTCGGTGACGGTGGACCCTGAGGCGGTCAACCCGGAGCCCGGTGACACGTTCGTCTATTTGGGACGTCTGGTGCCCGAAAAAGGGGTGGCGACCCTCTTGAGGGCGGCGGCAAAGGCCGGTATCCGCTTGCGGATCATCGGCACGGGCTCGGAAGAGGCCGCGTTGCGCCGGTTGGCGGGCGAACTGGGCGGTGAGGTGGAATTTGCGGGCTATTTGACCGGAACTGCCCTGCGGACCGCCCTGTCTTCGGCCCGGGCCGTGATCGTGCCTTCCGAGTGGTACGAAAACGCGCCCATCAGCGTGATGGAGGCAAGCGCGCTTGGACTGGTGGTCATTGGCGCGAATATCGGTGGAATTCCGGAGTTGATACGACCGGAGGAGACCGGATTCATCTTCACCAGCGGCAGCGTGGATTCGCTGGCGGAGGTCCTGATGCGGGTCCGGGGCCTCCCGGCAGCGGCTCTGCGGCGCCTGGGAATGGCCGGCCGGGAATGGATGCGCGCCGACTTCAGCGCCGCGGTGTATCGGAATAGGATGACGGACTTGTATAGCCAAATCGGCGTGCAAATGGCCGGCGCACATTGAATAATAGTTAGGTGGAGACAATGAAAAAAAATCGGCCGATCAGCGTGATGGCGCTGGGCTTGAGGGGCATCCCAAACGTGCCGGGCGGCGTCGAGGTGCATGCATCCGAACTGTACCCTCGGCTGCAGGCGCTGGGCGCGAAGGTCCTCGTGGTGGGACGTACTCCCTATCGTCCTGCCGACTCGCCGGCGCAGTGGCGCGGCGTGTCAGTGCGCTGGATCTTCTCGCCGCGGCTGCAGGGCGTCGAGGCGTTGGCACACACCTTTTTCGGCGTGCTCTATGCGGGTGTCAGGCGTCCGGACGTTCTCCACATCCATGCGGTGGGTCCGTGGTTGCTGGTGCCGCTTGCGAAGCTCCTCGGCCTGCGTGTGCTCGTGACTCATCACGGCGAGGATTATCTGCGCGAGAAATGGAATGGGCCGGCTCGTGCGGCGTTGCGACTCGGCGAACGCCTGGGAATGTACTTTGCCGACGGCCGCATCGTCATTTCCAGTGCTCTCCTGGAACTCGCCCGCGTCAAGTATCATCGCGAAGCCACGTTGATACCCAATGGCATCAGCGAACCTGCGCCGCAAACCTCCCGGCTCGTCGTGGATCGGTATGGGCTGACGCCGCAGCGCTACATCATTCAAGTGAGCCGGCTCGTTCCGGAGAAGCGCCAACTCGATTTGATCACCGCGTTCAAGGCGGCGGGGCTTCCGGGGTGGAAGTTGCTGTTGGTGGGTGGAGCCCAAGGTTCACAGCGCTATGCGAACCTGGTGCGCGAGCGCATCGCTGATGATGAATCGATTCTCAATACCGGTTTCCTGTCTTCCGCCGAAGTCTTGGAACTATTGAAGCACGCCGGCATCTTTGCGCTCCCCTCCTCGCACGAGGGGTTGCCTATTTCGCTGCTGGAAGCCATGAAATCCGGCACTCCGGTGGTGGCGAGCGATATTCCGGCGAATCGCGAAATGCGGCTCGACGAGCAAAGCTATTTCCGCGTGGGCGACACCGACACTCTCTGCCAACGGCTGCGCGAGCTGGCCGCTCTCTCGCCCGAAAAGCGCCGCTGCCTCGCCAAGCACCTCAACGGCCTGTGTGCACGCTATGACTGGGACACCATCGCCGAATCGACCATGAAGGTCGTGGAACGTGTGGCCGGGTTGCCGCCCGCGGCCGATCGCATCGCCGTGTACCGTCCGCGGCCGGCACGCCCCCACTAAGCGCCCGCAATGACCTCGGATACACGCTCCTTCGCGCCACGTGACGGGGTGCAAAAGGAATCGTACGAGATGTCAGTTGCCCGGCGAATTCAACGCTTCAATCGAGACCGAAAATGGCGCCTGTTCAACGAACAATTTCAGATCAACGAGCAACTCAAAATCCTGGATGTGGGCTTCGCGAACAAAGAATTTTCACCCTCGGATAACTACCTGGAAAAGCACTATCCCTACCCGCATCGAATCACCGCGATTGGCGTTGATGAGCCACTGCAGTTCAGGGAAAAGTATCCGGCGGTCAATGCGCTCAAGTACGACGGCAAGCGCATCCCGTTCATCGATAACGAGTTCGACATTTGTTGGTCCAATGCCGTGATTGAGCACGTCGGCGATCGGGCCGCACAGATCGGGTTCCTCAAGGAACTCATGCGTGCTTCGAAGGCCGTATTTTTTACGACACCCAATCGCTATTTTCCGATTGAAGTGCATACGCGAACTCCGTTCCTGCATTTTTTGCCGAAGCCCCTATTCGACTCGTATCTGCGACTCGTCGGGAAGAGCTGGGCGGCCGGGAGTTATATGCATCTGCTGGGTCGATCGGATCTTCGCGAAGTGCTCGAGTCCGCGGGGGCGAAGGCGAGTCTGATCCACCGCAATAAACTCTTCGGCCTCACGCTTGATTTCGTCGTGGTGATCAAGGGAAAGTGAATCCTCAACCGTAATAAGCGCGATACCACTCGACGAAATTTCGCACACCCTGCTCGATCGGAGTATCGGGCTTGTACGCCACGTCCTCGATGAGTTCGCGAACATCGGCAAACGTATCCGCCACGTCGCCGGGCTGCATCGGCAGCATGATCCTATGCGCCTTCCGGCCCAGGCACTCTTCCAGCACCTCGATGTAGCGCAACAAATCGATCGGATGGTTGCTGCCGATATTGTAGAGGCGATAGGGTGCGCGGCTGCTCGCGGGGTCCGGATGATCGCCATTCCATTGGAGGTCCGGTTGTGCAATGCGATCCAGCGTGCGCAGCACCCCCTCGACGATGTCGTCGATGTAGGTGAAGTCGCGCTTGTGATGGCCGTGATTGAACACCTCGATCGGGAACCCGCCGAGGATGGCGCGGGTGAAGAGGAACAACGCCATGTCGGGGCGCCCCCAAGGCCCGTATACCGTAAAGAAGCGCAGCCCCGTGGTCGGCAGTCCGAAAATGCTGGAATAACTGTGCGCCATGAGCTCATTCGAGCGTTTGGTCGCAGCATAGAGGGAGACCGGATGGGAGGCCGGCTCGTGGACCGAGTAGGGGAGGCGCGTGCTGGAACCGTAGACCGAACTCGAGGAGGCGTACACGAGGTGCGCAACGCCGTTGTGCCGGCATCCTTCCAAGACGTGCAGCGTACCGACGACGTTGCTCTGGATGTAGCTCTCCGGATTCTTCAGCGAATATCGCACCCCCGCCTGCGCTCCCAGGTGCACCACGCGGTCGAACCGCTCGCGTTGGAACAGCTCTGCCATCGCATCGCGGTCGGCCAGATCCACGTGCACGAAGCGAAACCCGGAACGCACCTGCAACCGGGCAAGCCGGGCCTGCTTGAGCGACACGTCGTAGTAGTCGTTGAGATTATCGAGGCCGACGACTTCGTCAGCCCGATCGAGCAAGCGATGTGCGGTCGCAGATCCAATGAAGCCGGCCGCACCCGTAACCAGTACTTTCATAGTGCGACGCATTATACGTCAATGAACGCGCCTCTTTTCATGCTCGGGCCGGCGACATTTTACATTGTCCGCCGCTTATCGCGATGCGCCTCGCATTTTTGCCGGCCCAAACCAGTCTTAATCGTAATCGATATCTCATGTGATAAATTGCCGCGGTTGGCTCTGAAACGTGCAGGAAGGCTCCTCGTGGAGGTAAATCGATTACTACCAAAACTCTCCGTGATCGTTCCTTTCTATAACGAAGAGGACAGCATCGACCCCATGCATCGCGCCATCATCGGTGCGGTCGAACCGCTCGGGATTTCGTTTGAAATGGTGTTCGTCGATGATGGCAGCCGCGACTCGACGGCGCTGCGCGGCGAACAGATCGCCCGGCGGGATCCGCGAGTCCGCTTCGTCAAATTCCGCCGCAACTACGGACAAACGGCCGCAATGGCCGCCGGCATCGACTATGCAAGCGGCGAGATTCTCGTCACCATGGATGGTGACCTCCAAAACGATCCAGCGGACATCGGGTTGTTCCTGGCGAAAATGGCGGAAGGCTATGACATCGTGGTCGGCTGGCGGCACCGCCGACAAGACAAGCTGTTGTCGAGGAAAGTTCCGTCCAAGGTCGCCAATTGGCTGATCGGAAAGGTGACCGGCGTCCCCATCAGGGACAACGGCTGCTCGCTGAAGGCGTTCCGCGGCTCTCTGATCAAAAACATCCCGTTGTATTCGGAAATGCATCGCTTCATCCCCGCCATGGCGTGGATTGCGGGCCCGCGGATCGCGGAAATCAAAGTCCGCCATCACGCACGCCAATTTGGCAAATCGAAGTACGGTTTGTCGCGCATCTACAAGGTGCTGCTGGATTTGATGGTGATCAAGACCATCACCTCGTTCACTTCGCGCCCGTTGGTCTGGTTCAGCCTGTTGTCACTGCCGCTGACGCTGGTTGGAATTGCGGCGTTGATCGGCGGCTTGCTCCCGCCATTTTCAGTCAGCGGCCGCATTTCGATGACGCTCGCCGGTTCCGGTATCATCTTCTGGATGGGCGCCGTCACGCTGGTGGCGAGCGGGACTGTGGGGGAATTGGTCTACAAGCTGGGCGACATGCGTCCCGAGGATTTCGCCCGCCTCACCAAGAGAATTTCTGTTGCGAGCCACTCATGATCTTGAACTCCACGCCGATTCTGGTTTCCGTGATCGTGCCGGTGGGCACTCGAAAGACCCCGGTCGCCGAACTGTACGCTGAATACAAGAGCGGATTAGAGGCTCTCGGGGCGCGCTACGAGCTGATCTTCGTGCTCGACGGACCGCATCCGCAATATGAAAGTGCGCTGCTGCAACTGGTGGCGCGGGGGGAGCCCGTCTCGGTCGTAACCTTGACGCGCTACTTCGGCGAGGCGACCGCACTGATGGTCGGATTCGAGCATGCTACGGGCAGCATCATCGTGACGCTCCCGGCGTACCTGCAGGTCGAGGGCCGCGAGATCGGAAAGCTGATCGCGGCGCTGCAGGAAGCCGACATTGCAATCGGCTATCGAGAACCACGTGCCAGCAACTGGTTTCAAACAGTGCGTCGGCGGAGCTTTCACGGCCTGCTACGCTACGTCACGCGGCTGCGGTTTCGCGATCTCGGCTGCAGCGCGCGTGCCCTCAAGCGACGGATTCTGGAGGAAGTTCGCCTCTACGGAAATCAGGAGAGTTTCTTGCCGGTGCTCGCGGAGCGCCAGGGTTTCCGCGTCGCGGAAGTCGCGGTTCGCCAATCTCAACAGGATCGCCACCACGAAATATACCGTCCACGCAATTACCTGCGCGGCTTTCTCGACATCTTCAACGTATTCTTTTTGGTGCGGTTCACGAAAAGGCCGCTGCGCTTCTTCGGCATGATCGGCATCGCCACACTGGCGGTCGGGATGATCGAACTTCTGTACCTGGTCTTCGACAGAATCGTTTTTCACATTGCGTTGGGCGACCGGCCGGCACTCATTATCGCATCGCTCCTGATCGTGCTGGGGGTGCAGATTTTCGCCTTGGGATTGCTCGGGGAGCTGGTCATCTTCACCCACGCCGGCGGAAGCAAGGATTATCAAGTCGATCGGGTGATTCAATATCCGGCAGATCTGCTCGCGCACTCCGCTGAGGAGCAACCTCAATCGGAGCGGCACCGCGCCGTCGTGGGCGTCGATGAGCAAGCTGACCAATCCTGAAGGTGCTGGGCTTGGCACCATTCGCACTTGAGCCGAGCCGTCAGGGGTAATTGGGCGGATAGTCCGTATGGATCAGAGGATGCGCGGCCAGGGCGGGGGCCAAATTCTTCCACTTGGCTGCGGGGAGCACCGACGCCCCTCGAAAGATTTCGCTTCCGAATAGATGGGTCCAAAACGCGTGCGACGCCCAGTAGCTTTGGTTCAAGGCGTTGACGATGTCGACCGGTGTCCAGGGGCCGCCGTAATGACCGAAATACGGGCCAAGGATATCCGGCCCTTCCACTTGCACCATCGCCCGTGCCTGCGGCCGCAGATCGACGAGGCCGCCGTTCGGATCCACGCCCATCAGCGTTTGGATCCCATCCGAGAGGTGCGAGGTTCCATACGTGTCGAGCCCCGTCTGACCCCAGGTGTCCGCTGTGCCCGGCGCAATCCGATTGGCCACCATCCACTTCTCGAGCGCGACGCCCGGAGCCGGACGATCGAACCACGAATTGTCCATGATCACACTCGTGTGGGGAAAGGCGGCCGTCGCGGCCGTCAGGAAGCGTTGTAGTTGCGCAAGCCATGCGGCGTCCGAATAGTTGGGGTCTGCCGAACCCAAACCCGTCGCCGCTTGCGCGATGGTGGCATCCTCTTGCATGTCGAACGCCTCGAAATAGGGGTTGCCATCGAGATGCTTGCCGAGCGCTTGTACCAGGGCGATGAGGCGGTCCATGACCGCCGGGTTGTACGCGGCCACCGCGTACATGCCCGTCGATGCGCCGCCCGAGTTTTTCCCCCACCAGCCGTACCTTCCCGCGACCGGACTCGCGCCGTAGCTCGAGCCCTGCTGAATGTACATTGGAATGACTGAGGAGTCGTTTTGGCCGATCGCTCCCTGACCATAGATCCACAGCATGATGGCGAGGCGCTTTGGCTTGTTGTACGCGGTAGTGAGGCGGTTCAAAATCGCATCGATGGTGGAGAAATCGTAAACGCCTTGCGCGCGCTCCAATGCACCCCACGTAATCAAGATGCGATAGCCTTGAATGGCGTCTTGGTTGTTGATGTCGTCCATTTCGGCCTGCACCCTGCCGATCGTGCTGCTGGAGTTGAGCACCGTGTTCGAGCCCATGTAGTGGCCCGGATTCCATTTGATGGTGTGATTTCCGGAGGCTGAAGGCGCCGGTTGAGTCTCTGTCGCGGCGCACTGACTGTTGGCGCAGATTTGCGTCGGTGCTGTCGGTTGAGGGCTCGAAGCCCCTTGACCCCACGCGAGTGTCGCGGCGAAAGCGGCGGCCGCCTGCAGTGCGGCGGCGCCAAGGATTTTTGCGTTATTCATCGAAATGTTCTCCAGCATCGCGCAACGATAGTCAAGTGAGATGTCGGGGTCAAAGCGTGAGCTTGACGACCGCAGACAAGGCGCTTTCGATCTTTTCCTCGTTGATGGCAGTGACCGCAAAATACCAGGTGCCCGACGCAAGATTATTGAAGACATAACTCGTGACGGCCGCGCTGTCGACCGTCATGACCCGGTTGAGCGCCTCAGCGCTCGCGCCATAATAGATGTGGAAGCCGGTGAGGTCGGTGTTCGTGGAGCCGTTCGTGTTCGTCGTCGGAGCGGCCCATGAGAGTGTGACCGGTGCGGTACCCGTCGCCGAGACCGTGATCGAAAACGCGGCGAGTTCGGCGCTCGCCTCACCGTCGGTCACCCCGATCGATATGTGCGGGTAGGTCCCCACATCCTTGCTGCTGGGCGTGCCCGAGAGCATCCCGGTCGCCGCATTGAAGCTTGCCCACGCGGGCGCGTTCTGCACCGTGAAGGTCAGCGTCCCACCCTCGGCTCCGGTCGGCGCCGGTTGAAAGCTGTACTCGGCGTCGACCGCGGCGACGGTGGCGGGATGCCCGGAGATCGCCAGTGCGGTGCTGGTTGCGGCGCTATTCGCCGGAGCGGCTTGCGTGTTCGCCGTGCTCGAGTCGTCCCCGCAGCCGCTCATGAGCCCGGTGGACGCCATGAAGATGAATGCGAAACCTATCCGAAGTATTGATGCCATAGCCACCGATTCCTGTTTGAGTAAAACAAGAGCTGCAACCGGGGCTGCCATATGGATTTCGGGTTAACGTCGAAAGTGCCAGTACTTCCTCCGGTAACTCCGCTATCTGTCATGCACAGACCGGAAGCTTTGCGACCCCGCCTCGCGACGGGTTTGCCCTTTTGACGACGTCAGTAAACGCCCAAGTAGCGAATGCATCAAACTGTCGTTGCCCACCGACAAGACGCGAGAACGCGCCCCGCGCGTGGGCGGGGGCTACGTCGCGCGGACCGGTGTGTTTACGAAGCGGGCTGGGAGCGGACGCGGCTGCGTAATTTTTCGAAGGGAACGGCCACCCATTGATTCAACAGGATCGCGAATGCAATGGTGAAGGCGACGCAAATCAGCGAAATCATCCGCTCATCTTCGAGGCCTAGTCGCTTCAGAAAAAAGTTGCAGCCCCAGATGACGAGCATGTGGCCGATGTAGATCGGATACGAGAGATTGCCTATCCAGCTGTCGAGCGGGTACCTGCGTTGAAACAAGAAAGTAAGCGGCACGGCGCCGGTGAAAACCAATAAAAGTACCAGCCGTTTCACAACTTCCCCGACCGGAATCAGGACATAGACCAGGGACAAGACGACGATGAACCACGTTGCTCCATTCGCCGCCATTTTCTGGACGGGCTCGCTGAACTCGCGGTATCTCGGCAACAGCACTTGATGCGCGAGCGCGCCCAGCAGGAACAGCGCCAGTTCGGTGGGAAAAAACCGATAGCTCCAGGGATCGCGCGCACCGAAGCCCAAGTGAATGAACAGCAGCCTGCATGCGAGCGAGAGGATCAGCAGCACGTAAATCCACTTGCGCCGCGGCAATATGAACGGAGCGACCAGGTAGAAGCTCAGCTCGATTCCGAGGGTCCATGCGGGGTGAATGATCTGACCGTGGTAGAGGACCACGTCGCTGTTCAAGAAATTGGTCACGAATACCAGATGATCCTGGCGTACACCCAAGAACATGAACCAGTCTTGGCCGAACAAGACCAAGTTCGACAATACCAGGAGGACAACCGCGCCTGGCGGTGCCGCACGATAGACCTCGATGAAGCCAAAACGCCCGCTGGCGAAAATTGCAATGAGCGTCGGTACGGCGACGCACACATAAATCGGGTAAAGCCTCAAGTAACGGTTCACGTAAAAAGCCGCGAGCGTGGGATAGCTCTTCCGTTCGACCAGGATGTATGAAATGAGAAAGCCGGAGATGATGTAGAAGCAGCGTACGGCGTTCTCCCCGCCCACGAATACGTTCGCGGTAGGCCAGGAGTGATAAAGGACGACCGTCAGCGCAAAGAGTGTTCTGAGCAAACCCATCCGTCATGTCACCGTTTTTAAAATATCGCATAGAGGAAAGGACTGCTTTCCTGGTTGCTGGTCAGCAGCAGACAAACCATGAGCAATACCGTGAGCGTCGCGCAGCTGTATAGGGACCATCGGGCCCAGCGCGGGACCGCCGCCGCGACGGGTTGCGACCAATAGCGGCGGCGCACGGCGTCCGCCGCCTCCATGATGAGATAGGCTGCCGCCAGGCGCGCGAAGAAATTGCCTGGTTCGCCGATGATTCCCAAGAACTCGGGGGACAACGCGCCGATGCCGTCGAACAGATGTCCGAAGAATGCACCCGCCGTCGCGACACTGTCCGCGCGGAAGAAGACGAACGCCACCGCGATCAGGTGAAAGGTCACGACCGGACCCACCCAGTCGGTGATCCGATCCGCCGCCGGCTGGGCCTTATACCATCGCCTGCGCGCCTTGTGCGTCAATGCGTCCGCCGAGAGATAAATCGCATGAACGACGCCGAAGAGCACGAAGGTCCAATAGAATCCGTGCCACAAGCCGATGAGCACCATGTTGACCAGCAGGCTCAAGACGAGGCCGACGTTGCCGAGACTGCGCGTCGCCATGCGCAGCGGCGTGAACACGTAGTCGGTCAGCCAGAGCGTCAACGTCATGTGCCAGCGGCGCCAGTACTCGCTCGGGCTCGCCGCCGAAAATGGGGCGTTGAAGTTTTCCGGCCCCTTGATGCCGAGCAATGCACCCGCGCCGATGGCGATATCCGTGAGCCCGGAGAAGTCCGCGTACATCTGCAGCGGGTAGCCGTAGAAGCCCAATAACACCGGCGCACCCGGCTGCGCAGTCAAGTGAGCGTAGATGAAATTGACCACTTCGCCGAGGCGGTCTGCGATCACGAATTTCTTGAAGAATCCGAGCGCGATGCGCAAGCTCGCCGCAACTGCCGTGGAAGGCGCCACGCGATCCGCCCGCCCGATCTGCGGCAGAAAGCTCTGCGCGCGTTCGATGGGACCGCCGACGATCTGCGGAAAGAACGAGCTGTAGGCGAGGAACGGCAGCAACCGACGTTCGGGCTCGAATTCGCCCCAGTGGCTGTCGATGAGATATCCGGCGAGCTTGAACGTAAAATACGAGACGCCGAGCGGGAACAGCCAATTGGTTCCGGCGAGCGGCAACGCCTTGAAGAACACGAGTACCGCGATGAGCAGGGCGACCGAGGTGAGAAGCGCGGATTTCGCGCGCGCCGCAAAAAAAGCGAGCAGCGTTGCGCCCAGGAGCAGCAGGATGAACCATCCGCTCGAGAACCAGTAATAGGTGTAGGAGGCGGCGAGCACCACGGCACATCGCCAGCTGCGCGGCACCAGCGCGTAGAGAATCGCGACGAGCCCGAGAAAGCCGAGAAAAGCTGCCGAGGTAAACGGCATTCAGCGTGCTTTCTGGACGATCAGCGCCAGGAAGCCGCCCACGTTCTTGAGCCCGCGCACTTCGGCCGTGGAGAGCTTGATGCCGAATTCCCGTTCCACCTCGACGATCAAATCGATGTGCGTCAGCGAGTCCCAGCCTTCGACGTCGGCCGCCGTCATCGAGTCGGCGATCTCGAGCGACTCGTCCTCGAAGATATCCCGGAAGACGCGGTTCAGTCGCAGCCTCGCGGTTTCAGGATCAATCATGTTTTTCGCCCTCGTTGTCAATGCCGGCCGGATTTATCCACGTCGTCGTCGGCACATAGGCCGAGACCTCGATCTCCCAAAGGTTTCCTGCGGTGTTTTCGAAGCCGAAATTGCGCCAAAAATCCTTCACCATGCCGTTCTTCGCGCTCGGCAGGTATTCGCCGCTGACGCGGCTCAAGGAGCGGGCGCGCGCCATCGAGAGAAGGTGATTCATCAAGTACTGTTCCACGCCGCGCCCGAGGACCCGGCAGGACATGAGCCAATCGGAGATGCGCATGAGGTCGCCCTGCGGCCACGCGACGACGATCGAAATCAAGCCGTGATCCCCGAACCGGTCGCTCAGGCTCGCGCAGAGGGGAATACAGCTTTCATCCTCCATCATCGCCGTGCATTCCGCTTCCGTGTAGCGGTGCGTGGTGAGATTGAATTGATTGCTGCGCAGGAACAACTGCGAAATCCGACCGATCTGCGAGCGTTCGAAGCGTCCCAATGTGATTTGCATGTTCAGGGACTTGAGAAACTCGGTGACGTCGGTGTAGGAGCTCTGCGCCTGCCGCCGGCCGGCCTCCTGCCGGTATAATTCCGCGCGCGCGGCATCCTCGGCGGAAAATGCCGTGGTTTCGAAGAGATTCAGCTCCGACACGGCGCGCACGTAATCGGCGGGATCATCCGGCAATTCCGGCACGATCACCTCGGGCAGGAAATTGCGCACGAGGTTGCGCTCGAATGCGTTGTCGTCGAGAAATAGCAGGGAGTCGAAGCCGATCTCGAGCGTGTCGCGGATGCTGCGGATGTTGTCGGCCTTGTTGTCCCAATTGACCGCGAACACCGCGATGTCGTCGCGCTTGAGCACCATGCCGGGGTTTTGGTCGAATACCGCGAGCGCGTTCGCCAGGTCATTCTTGCTGCAAACCGCAAGCAATATGCCGCGCTTCTTCAGGCTCAACAGGAACTTCTGCAAGCGGTAGAAAGCCTCCCCGTCCCCGTGCGGGCCGATCTCGACATCCATGGGGCCCAGATCACCGACCACGCCGCCCCACAGCGTATTATCGAGATCCAGGATCACGCACTTGACCATCCTGCCCTGGCCGGCGAGCACCAGATCCACCATCGCCTGCGCGGCGTGCGGCAAGAATTCGAGGCGGCAAAAGGTCTTGCTCATGTCCCACAAACGCTCGTCAAACCAGTGCTTGCGGCCGACGTAGGATGCGATCGACTCGATGTCGCACACCAGTACATCCGCTCTTTCACCTGCCGCCTGCGCAATGCGCGAGTTGAGCAAGCGGGTTTCGGCGTACAACGATTGATGAACCTTTTGATCGAATTGGCCGAAGGGCCGCTCGTAAGGCAGCGCAAAATTGCACTGCACGATCCGGACCACGCCGCCTGCGGCGAGCGCATCCCAGATCCGGCTCATGCGATCGAATTCAGCCGACATTCCGTGCTCGTAATAGCGCGCGCGCAGCGCCTGTGTCGAATGAATGAGCACCACGACGTCCGGTTTGAATGCATACAATCCCGCCGCCGGATTGAGGACTTCGAGTTCCATCGCATCGAACGGTGCTTCGTAGATCTCCGCGGTCACCGCGTTTTCCGAGAATAGCGCCTTGAGGAGGGGTAGAAACTGCTGAGTGGCTGCGTCGGACAGCAACGCGATCCTCACTCGATGCTGATGCCGGGACACATCAATGCGTCGACTCTCCCGCACGAGCCGTCGATAATCCAAATCAGCTGTTTTGTTCGGATTCATGAGCTACGGCACCCACGCGTCCGCGCACGCCGTGCGCGGGCCGGCGGCCAACGAAGCCTGCGCGCGGATCACGTCCGAACAGTCCAGCAGCCGCGTGGCGATGAGATGGCCTGCGGCCTGGTGGCCGATTGCGTTCCAATGGCCGGAATTTCGAGGACGATGGGGGAATCCGTGCAGCACGGCGCGATGCTGTTGCGCGTATTCCATCAACGCCGGAGCCAGCATCGCGTGCTTGATGCCCTCGCGCTCAGCGAACCCGGCGAACAGCTTGTCGCCGATGAATAGATCATCGATTCCGAGCGTGCGCATCACGGCGGCGCGCTTCGCGGGATCCGGATCGACCTGAGGCGCCATGTCCAGCAACACCAGCCACAACTCGGCATGGTGCGCGACGGCTTCCGTATGCGCCACGCGAATCAGCGCCTCGCTGATCTGCCAGGCGCTTTCGAGGTCCGCGTCCGCCGGCCCGCGCAGCACCGCGTTCTCGGTGTCCTTCACTTCCTTCTGGGTCGCGACGGACGCCCCATGCAGGCGTTTCTCGAGATCGCTCGCGTCCTGCGCCAGCTGCCTTCTGACGGTATTGACCAGGGCGAGCACGCGGCTGGAATTTGTCGAATCGGCGATGAGTTCGCTCATGCGGCTCGGCGGCACGAATGCGCGCTGCTCTTGTTGAGAATCCCGATCCAACACCACGCCCTCACCGGAGCGCACGAAAAAAGGCACCGGACCTTCGGCTGATACGGTTCCAAATTTGCGGCTGCTGTGCAGCACGAACGAATGCAGCGTGCCCGACAACAGGATGATTTGCGGATCGTAGCGCCAGACTTTTTCTTTCAGGACCAGGTATTCCTGCGACAGTCCGTAGCCATCGGTCCCGAAGTTGATGACCTCGATGCGCGGGCTGCCGGCGGGCAGGCGCCGGTTCAATTCGCGCTCCATCACAGACCAATAGGTCGCGTCTTGATCGACCTCCTTCGCCTCCGAGAAGGAATCGCCGACCACGGCAATCCGGATCACATTCGCGGGACGCTCGAGCGAATGTTCCCGGTCGCGCAGCCCTTGCGAATTGATCCGCACGTAGGTCTCGTGTTCCTTCTCGTTCCAGCCTTCGGCTCGCGGGCGCAGCGCATAGCCGATATTGCGGTCGAGCCGATAGAATGAGCCCTGGAAGTTGACCCCGGCGAATCGCAGGCAGGCCTCGACCAACACCAGGAAAGCAGCGCTCAATATAATGGTTAGGGAGACATCCCGGAACGTCCTCATGCGGCGGATCTTTCAGCGCGTGCCCCGTTGCGCCGGCGTCCCGGCGGACTTTCGAGACGCCGGCCAACGCACGATGTAGTCGGCTTGTTCCTGGGTCTGCGGCACCTTGGGCCATGTCTTCGAACGTTCGCTCTGACGCCACAACAGGTTCAGCTGCTTGAGCGCGGCCTTGCCGGCCAATCCCTGTTCGGCCAGATAGCAGCCGACCACGAGTGCGGTGCGCCCGATGCCGGCCCAGCAGTGGACATAAATGTTTTGGCCGAACAGCAGGCCCGCACGGAGTCGCTCCTGGATCTGCTGCATCTGTTCTACGCTTTGCGGCACCTCGGTGTCGGGAATTGCGCAGCGAAGATGTCGCATGTGCGGCGCCAGCAAGCGGCGATAGCCCGGCCGCTCGCGGTCCTCCGTCAGATCGATGAAATAGTCGATGCCGGCATCGCGCAACCGAAACAGCCGCCGACGGGTTTCGGTGTCATCCGCGCCGTAGGGATACTCGCCGGCGAGCAGACGCCCGGGAACCACCCAGTAGGAATTCTCGAGGGGCCGGCTCATGTCGGACATCAGGGTTTGACGTGCTTGATGCGAAAGATCAAGAATCGGCTCGCGACGAAGTTGAATAGGGCGCCGGCGACGACACCGACGCACACCGCCATCTGCCGGTAGCGCACCGCATCCCAAAGCGCCACCGTCGTCACATAGTTCACGACCGCGCCGAGCGAGCACGCGGCGACGAAACCGACGAACTGCCGCACGATGGATTGATGACGTGCGTAGGAAAAACTGAAGCGGCGGTTCAAGGCGAAGTTCCAGATGATCGACAGCACAATGGCGATCGCGACGTCATTTTTCTTTGATATCGGCAGGTGCAGCAACAGCGTGATCGCCGCCAGATTGACCAGCAGCCCCGAGAATCCCACGACGAGGAATTGCGCGAGATGCGACCAGGTGCCGTACTTGAAGATGTACAAGCGCCGCAGGTGTTGAATGTATTTGAGCTGTTCGCGAAAGGAGAGCTTGCTCTCGCCGTAGCGCCGATTGTCGAAATGGATGGGGATGTCGAGCACCTGCCGGCAGCGGCATTTGATGAGGATTTCGAGCAGAATCTTGTAGCCGATGGGATTGAAGTCGCGACCGGCCGCGAACGTCTCCCGGCGCATGGCGAAAAATCCGCTCATCGGATCGCTGAGCCGGGTCAAAGGCAACGCCATCAAGGTGGCGACGCGGCTGTTGAGCCATCTGAAGAATCCCCAGTCGTCCGCGGTCGATCCGCCCTCGGCGAAACGCGATCCGACGACGACCTCAGCCCCATTGGCGAGTTCATCGAGCATTTTGGGTATCTTTTCGGGTGGATGACTCAAGTCGGCATCCATGACGACGACCACCTCGCCGGTCGCGCGCCTCAAGCCGTCGAGAACCGCGTCGCTCAAGCCGCGCTTGCTCTTGCGCGTCACCAGGGTCACCCAATGCAGCGCCAATGCGTCCACCACTCGATCGGTTCCATCACCGCTGTCGTCGTCCATGATCAGCAGCTGCAGATCGATGGCCGCCTCCTCGCGTACCTTGCGCAGCCGCTCCACGAGATGCGGGATGTTCTCCACCTCTTGGTATGTCGGCACCACCACGGTCACCGTGGATTTCGAGGCGGCCGGAGCGAGGCGGGCGGATGCAGGGCTGATTGATAAAAGGCTGTTCATCGTCAGCCCGCCGCGGTAGCGGTGGAATGGGAATGACGGCCGAGCGATACCTGGCACCACAGCGCGTGAATCATCGCCAGGATGGCGACGACACCGGACGGATACGCCAAAAGAGCGGGCCGGGGCTCGAATGGAGTGGCGAGCGCATAGAACGTCAGGTAGGCGAAGCCGGGGAGAAGATACAGGGTCAATCCAGGGCGTCTCGCCCGCAGGGAGAAGCCGATACCGAGGGCGAGCGCCGGGAAGAGCAGCGCGGCGCTGCGCCACAGGAGGGGTATGGCCATCGTCGCATCATCCCACGGGTGTTCGCGCACCATCTGAAGACCCTCCTCCGCGAGCGTCTTGTCCGCCGCGACGTCCGGGTAGAGCACCCCCTCGCTCTCGTAACGCCGCGTGAGCCGCTTGCGCTCGGCCCGACCACGGCGAAAGTCGGTAATCGCATCGCCGGGCTTGGCGTCCCGTTCCGCAATCGCGTCGCGACCGTTCACATCAGACTCCGACCCGTAGGAGAGCCGCTGTAATGTGCCGCCCAATTGCAAATCCGCCGGCGAAAAGCCCAACAAGGACCCGACGATGGGCTGCAGGGATGGCCGTGCCCACACATAAAATGTGCCTCGGTATTCCACGGGCGACATCTGATTCATGAGCCCGCGTGTATAGAGCGCCAACCCGCCGCGCTCGGACAGCTGGGCCTGACCGAAGATGTGCACATTGCGCCCGATCCAGGGCAAAACGGTTACCGCGAAGGCCCCCACAATCAGGGCCGTATGTCCCAAACGCTCGCGGCGCGTTGCGCCCTCGCTCCCACGCATGACGAGCAAGACCGGTATCAGGCATGCGAAGACGTAGAGGATGGATCCCTTCGCCAGCGCCGACAGCCCGAAGAGAAATCCCGCTGCGAGGAATAGCGAGCCTTTGCGCCGCTGAACCGCGATCACGAGCGCGAGGCCTGCGATCGCGAGCAACGCGGTCGCAGGCAATTCGGTGTAGAGATTGTTGACCCCCGCCACTTCCGTCGAGGACAGAAACGGTTTCGCGACGAGGAATCCACCGAGAAGCGACAGATAGAAGGAATTCGTGAACCAGGCGATGGTCGCACCCAGGCCGCCCGCCAGCAGCAACACCCATGCGACGTTCTGATATTTGACCCACTGCACGCGCTCGCCGGCAAAGTATTCGCTCGCAGCCGACGCCCCTTTGAAGCGGTCGAGCACAGCCACCGCCATCGCATCGAAGCCGATCGGCAAGGGTTCGCGATACATCGACGGCTCGTAGGGCGGTATCTCGCTGAGCGACATGATGTGGTGATGCGCGACGTTGATGGCCATCTGCAGATTCTGGGCGGCATCCTTGGTGACGGCCGAACCATCGATGTCTCGCGCCGCAACGAGTCCAATGGCGGCGGCGGCGATGGCCACGAGCAGCCGCCGGCGTAAGGAAAGCTGCGGCATTCGCAAAGTCAAGACCGGGTGTGGAGTGGCGGGCAAGTGGAAGCGTTGGAGTGGCCTCAGGCCGCCGCTGCGGCCGGCCGTTGCGCGACGGCGGCAATCTTTTTCGAAACGATGCGCACCTTCTTGCCATAGAGCATGAAGACGATTCTCATGGACGCTTCCAACAGGCTGGTGACCGCGAGTCCGACGTAATTGAGTGGATTGCGCCAAAAGACATACAGTTTGAGCGCAAAGGGGCGGACATTCTCGAAGCCGCCGAGTTGCAGCAACTGGCCGATGCTGTGCTCGGTCAGATTGTAGAAATGGTCGATGTTGTGCGCGAGGTTCTCCGAACCGACCAGGGGATTGGCGCCGTTCATCGCATAGACGATGATATTTCCCCCCGGACGCAGCGCTTTCCTGCACAGCTTGAGGAATGCGATCGTTTCCTCGACGGTGAGATGATTCAGTTCCTGCTCCGGAATGATGCAGTCGTACTCGGCGGGCTGATGCGACGCGAGGAACGGGAAAATCTCGGCCACTTTGCAGGGCAACCCCCGGCGACGCGCATGCGCAACCTTGGCGGCATCAGAGTCGGTGCCCAAGACGTTGCGGTAGCCGGATTGCACCAGCAAATCGACCAAGTATCCCGGACCGCAGCTCACGACCAGGATTTTCGCGTCTCGGTCGGCCGGAATATGCGCGAGGTAATTCGCCCGATAGTACGCATTGAAAGATTTGTAGCCGCTCTCGACGTCGGCGGGCGCCTGCCAGTACGAATCGAACGGCTCCAGGCGCGCGGCCAGCGTGAAAGAACCCGGCGTCTCAGCCGGCGACTTGGAGTCCGTATCCTCCTCACGATAACCCATGGCGGCCGAAGTAAGGCTCTTGGACAACATTACTAGACTCCGATAAATCCCTGTTCCGCATGCATTATAGATGACCCTCGGGGAGCGCGGGGATTTCCGCGCGGCGAGCGGCCGCATGCGGACGCTTATGTGAAAAGCCAATTCCTCTTTGACATGAATTTGGATATTGTCGCAATCGTCCAGGCATCATCGTTGCTTGTGCTTTGCAAGGTACGGACGCCGACCTATCAATGATCGATCACGGTCTCATCAGCCAGGAATGGAATCAAGTCGCCTGGGGCAACTACGAGACGAATCTCCGGTTTTTGTCCCGCGCAAACGACAGCTACCCGGGGATCAAGGCCCAGGTCGCCTCCGGCGACGCATTGCCGTTCGACGCCCACATGTTCGATGTGGTGTTGAGTCTCGATGTATTTG
>Ga0209611_10002327_pt1 | contig 33315 bp, 31 predicted proteins | sample S1TSphgellanicum_3_FD_187693 | JGI IMG/M metagenome (GOLD analysis project Ga0209611, IMG submission 187693) | Host-associated microbial communities from peat moss isolated from Minnesota, USA - S1T2_Fc - Sphagnum magellanicum MG (SPAdes) (version 2) | ecosystem: Host-associated > Plants > Peat... | reverse complement strand
TGTTCTTGAGGTTGGGGCAGTGTTCCTCACATCCACTACACTTGTGCTCCCAGCTCTTCCCATCGCTGATGAACAACATGACTGAGGATACAAGGAGCATGAAGAAGCCCTCTCATGCTCCAAACTGTGGGTGATCTGATCATGACTAGATTCATCATCCTGGGAGTAGTCACATCCTCTTGCTGAGCTCGAGATGCAGTCTTCAGAAGTGGCAAGGGGAGTAGACGAGCAAAGAGACGGCGAGCTATTTCTCTGCTGATGAACACTCACTCCAGTCGCTTCAGGCTCCGCTCGGGTGCACGGTTGCGCGTCTTGAGCTTGAGTCGCCTGTGAGCCGCCGCTAGATGCCAAGTTTTCACACGATTGTAGCTTATCTGAAGCGTCTGATGATACCATTGCCGGTCCCTCCCTCCTTCCTACGAACTAAAATTGTTCTCAGAAGAATCCTAGAGCCAAATCTGCTTATCGGAGAAGCGAAAACTCGAAGTGCCCTGACCACGAAAACCTAGAACAAAACTACTTTCCAGACACTGCAAAAAACTCTGAAGGGCCAAGAAGGCCAGGTACCGAAGTCGCAGAGATGAACACTACAGAGTCACGAACAGAGTAGAGTGTTTCAACAGACAGAAGAAACTAAGGTCACAGACAGTAATAAGCTTCAGAAGGAAAGAAGAAAAAAAAGCGGTCGGTGCAAAAACAGAAACAGTGATACCAACAAAAAAGAGTACAAGAACCAACGCCGTTTACAGACGCTACTCGGGAGCCAGATGAGCGTCAATTGTGAAACATTGGCATCAAGAATTTTGAGATCAAAATTCCCGAACAATAATGCAAATCGGAAACCCGAGTCGAACAAAATGAAAATCCGAGAAACGCACTTTTGTTGGATCAGAAAATAAACCCCGGATGCAAATAGAGCAACAACCGATTCCGATTCCGATGAGAGAGAGAGAGAGAGAGAGAGAGAGAGAGAAGAAGAAGAAGAAGAAGAAGAAGCAGAGGTGCTTCAATTACGAAAACCATACAACAGCTTCACGATTGCGATCTCCATCACTGTTTGGATTATCGGAACCCGATCTTTCCTGCTCGGCACCTTCTAGCCGTCCGTATCATCGAAGTTTCCGCAGCAGAAGCAGACTGCGACCGCCTTTTCACCAGCATCATCTCTCTGACGAAGAAGAAAGGGAGGCGGAGGTTTCTTTCTCTCTTTTTTTTAGAAATAATTTTTTTTTCTGCTTGTAGTAGATACAGAGACAGAAATGCAGAAAACAAAGAGCCGCGTGTTTGATTATCACAGAAGCAAAAAACACCTGCGAGGGGGGGGGTAAGTAATTCGTCGCAGAAACAAGAGGAGGAGCGCGACGGAGTACGAGGGTTGCGGAAGCGGAGGATCGACAGGAGGATCTTGCAAGCCGGCGGGGGGATGCGAGACAGTTACGGACTTGAAATGTACGTATACGAGTATGTAACCGTAATCCATACGTATGAAACTTGTTCGTACATACTTCCGGGGTTTTGGTTTGTCGTTGTATTTTTACTTGTCGTATGCACTTTCCCCCGTGTACTCGTAAATACATACGGGGTATCTCTTATCTAAGAGCATCTCCACCAGTGCTCAGTAATGTGACCCTGCACTAGAAAATCTTGGATGAGGTTCATCAGTCTTATCCAGTATCTCTACTGGAAGACGGCTGGGGTCCTGAAAATAATTAAAAAATGCATCACTTTTGGAGCCCCTCCAAACTCTGGAATAGTCTAATAATAAACACAGTCGAATCGTATTTATTTATTGACTTGCTGCTCCGTGTTTCTGATTGGGTAGATGGTTTGATTGGTCCAACTGGATTGCTATTATTAGTTTCCCACCTACTTGTAGTCCCCGTGGGGTTTGGAACAAAAAAAAAGTTAGTAACTAAAACTTGGATGTGAGAATTATTTTTGGAGGGTTTTTTATTAATATCTTCCTCATCTCTTCTTCATTTTGAGTGATTTAAAATGTTATGCGAGCGCTAACTTGAGCTCTTCAATTCGTCTTTGCACAGCAGAGGCAAAAGGAGTAATTATACAAGAGCAAGAAGAGAAATAAGCTTTTTGCAAGTTATAAAACGTGTTTTTCTTCTCTTCTACCCCCTCTTACTTTCAATGCTCATAACTTTCTCATTTCTTGTTCAATTTAAGTGATTTAAAGTGCTATAAGAGCGCAACCTTATGATCTACAAATAATCTTGGAACCACAAAGGCAATAGAGCGACTTTCAAAGACTTTTTTGAGTGTTTGGTAATAGTCTTTCAAGTGTTTGGTGGTTTTTTGTTTCCACCATTTCAATGACAAAATTGTTCAGTGTAACTCTTGCACGGCAGGTCTCAGCTCTAAACATTACAAAACATCTCATTGTATGGCTAATCATTGGGTGCTTTCCAACAATACCAAGCATGAACCATGGCCATGGTTTGGGACATCTCAACATGATGTTTGTTTTGTTCTAATGTTTACATATGTAAGAAAGTGTGTTAACTATTTTTTCATCTTTACAAGCCTTTTTTTTTCAACAAATTTTATCATTTTTGATGAAAAATTTTGAGAAAATTTTGGAAAGTTTTGTTTTCCTAGTGTAAATTTGACTAATTTTGCTAATTTTGAAATAATTCACCATTTTGGAATAATTTTATCAAAATTATACCAATTTTTAAAATAAAAAAAACCCTAATCTCTACTTGGAAAACATGACATGTCATCCAGATTATTATGTCCATGCCATTATAAACTTGCTAGTGAAGATGTTCTTATACCTTGTAAAAACTAAAAACCTCCAGGAAATTTCTTAGTGTACAAGGAGAGCATGTTATATATTGGAATATTTCAATGCCATTATAAAATTGCTGGTGAAGATGTTCATAAATTTTCAAATGGCCCCCACATGTTCATGTATATGGAGACATGGATATGGTTTGGACAAAGGTTGAAATGGCCATGGAAAGAAGAAATGGCTATTGGACAACGCCATGTACAAAATTGAACATGGGCAAAACCCATATGGGACTAATAAAAGGTGTGTAACATGTAGCCAATCAACAATTTGGGGTACAATAATTTGAGGGGTATACTATATGTATTGGAATCACAAGTACATTTGAAACATGTATTTTACTCCAACACTTGTCCATAATGTACTCTACTTGTGCCATTAGTCCAAGTGATAATTGGGATCCCCACCTCACCTTGAGAGTGTGTGTGTGTGTGTGACAAGGTCCCTCCAATCCTCCCAAAATATTGGCCCATTGGATATGTTAGTTTATTGAGTTTTGGAATTGGTTTTTCCATTTTCAATGGCCACCCTACCTTTACCCCTATTCCTAATAAGTTGAACTCTAGGAATGGGAGTGGAGCCCATTGCCCATTCTTGAAAACAAAAGAGCTTGTTTCCTCATGTATTGTTGAGCATAGCAACAAGAGTTTGGGTGCTACTACAAGTACTCCGGGAAGGAGGCAAGGAAGAGCAAAGCAATTGATTGTTTGGTTGCACTAGTGTAAATAAGAAATCACCAATTTCTTTTACGTGTGATAAGGCCTTTGGACAAGGGACGGAATCAACATGGTAATGTGCCATAACTAGTGAGTGACCTTCTTTTCTTGTGTTAAGCACTCGGAGAAATTTCCTAAGTGTATTGGGAGGGTACCTTAAATTTGAAGGGTCCCTTACACCTAGCTTTTTTTTTAAAAGAGGGATCTAATGGCTACTTGTAGGCATAGGATCATCCCATCTTATGCCTACTTAGATATAAGATCTCTCTCACACTTGAGAAGAAGTAAGTGTAATATCCATCCCCTCCTATATATACCTCATGTTCTATCATATTGTGGATTGTCTTTCCACCACCTACCTAGTTGGTCTCCTTCACTTGCTTGTGAGTCATCTCTCCTTAAGTAGTGAGTCATCCCTCTAAGCAATGTTGTTGTGTTTTTTGGTCTACCTTGCACTATACATGTCGGTGATGGTGCCTCAGTTTCATTTATTATTATTATTTTCAAAAAATCCTTCATGAATCAGTTTTACCCTCCCCCACCCTCCCAAAAGCAAAAGTTGAAATGCACTATTTTTAAAAAGTTATTTAAACAATTCTTATAGAGTGTAACATTTTTTTTAAAAAAATTTTAATTAAAAAAATTAATAATTTTTTCCCCCCAATTTTGTGAGGTAGTTGGACTAACAATCATCCACAAGAGAAAAGTAAAATTTTCTTAAATCCTCTTCTTTTTTTTTTTTGGCGACCTTTAGGAATGTATTGTCTAAATATGGCAACATTGCAACTTCAGACATTGAGGACTTTGGCACAGTTTTTCCAATAAAAAAATCCTTTGTGTTCTTCACATTGGATTTCCTTTTTATCATCAATCACAGTACAAAATTTACCCCCAATAAAAAATATTAATTAATTAATTAATTAAAATCTATTAAAAAAGAACTGAGGTAGTAGTATCTATCCTCCACTGGAAAATGGATTGTCAGACAACAAAGCCTAATTAATGCCAACAAGTCTTTATAGTGAACAAGGTCATTCTGTCAAGCCTCAAGTGTAAAAAGCTGCAAGAAAAGTAAGGTCATCTGTCATTTCCCTATTGAGTGAAATGTCAAAAAGCTGCCTGACATGAGCCAGTAGTGCAAAAGATGTTGTCAGGCCCCTAAAACCCTAAACCCTAAATCCCAAACCTGGGCCACAGAAGTTTCTGGAGATCTTGTCCACAAAAGCCTTGAACCGACAAAAGAGTTGTTCCTTTGATTGAAAGACCACAAAAAAGAAAAAAAAAAAGCCATTGAAGGTGATGAAACCCTGACAAACTCCATTAAACAAAGCACCCAACAAAGGGGGAAAAGAAGGACCAAAGAAAAAAGCTATTGAAGGTGATGAAACCCTGAAAAACTCCATTAAACAAAGCACCCAACAAAGGTGGAAAAGAAGGACCAAAGAAAGAGAAAGAGAGAGAGAAGACCCAAGTCCATCCAAAGCCAGAAGAGCAAAACCCACAGAATGTTCAATGCTAAAAAGTGAAGTGCAGTGCAGAAGATGACTTCTAGTAGATCAAACTCATGACTCTTCATGACCCACAATTCAATAGTGTCAAGCTCTGAATTGGTCAGGCTCTAGGTTATATGTCTGTGCAACAACAAACAATCCCTCACAAAGAACTTGAACCAAAAAGTATGTGCACATTTTTCCATTGTGGTCGGTTTTGACCACTTGACCTCTGTGGGTTTTATAAGGATTTGGTTATCATGGTCCTGGGCCCTGGCTGAAAAGAATGCCTTTGGAAACTAAACCATGGTCAAATGTAGAGTCCATATGCTTATATACTATATATGTAAAGGGGCTGGATGGATGGATCAGGTCAGGGTTAACTAGCACTCACACTGGTGACTTTGCCTTTCTGAGTGAGGCCTCCTAGTGTCAGTTTGTCACATGTAAAGGTCCTCAATCACCATATCCAAGTGGTTTACTTGTCAAATTGCTAGAGAATAGTGGTTAAGAAATAATAGAGTAGTGATCATGTATCCTAGGAAGGGTTTGGGTCTATGAGAGTTAATTTTGAATCATTTTGCTACTATCACCGAAGTAAGTTACACATTTTCCATGTTCACACAACATCCTTGCATTATACCAAGCACTTGAACAATTCAAAAAATGAAACTTACATGGTTTTGGGTTAGGATCACCCACACATCTAAAGACCTTGTTTCATGGGGTTCACTTACCAAAACCATGTACATTTATTCTTGTGAACAATTTCATAATTTAAAAAAAAAAAAAAAGTTTATTGTGACACAAGTTTGATACACAAAAGGCTTATTCCAAGGCTTAACACAAAATAACAACATGAAATTACGAAGAAAAAAAAAGGAGTTTGAAAATTCATTCACAACCTTTTATATATTTGAAAGGAATGGATGAATTATTGACTCCATTCATTTGCATCTATTAAACATTTTTCTTCATCAATAACAAGCTACTAATATTATATCATATATTATTATTTTAAATCTAGTATCCTTTCTATGAACAAGTCATTACATTATTTGAATTGTTTTTCTTAGCATCTAGTCCAATTCACATAATTCATCTTCAATTATGCCTAACCCAAAATAGTTAACTAAATTATTTATGTGTCCAAACTTATGTCCCTAATCAAAGATTTTCAAAATAAGGCGCATAAGTTGAATTATTTATTTCATATTTACCCACCCCTTTACCCCTATGCCATAATATTAAAATTTACACCTCTTGGTTTTGCAATCGCATGTGTCATAAATTATTAGGTCATAGCCCCATCTTCCTACCACCCACAAACTTTACAAAAGCCCTAGTAAACCAAGGATAAAACATGTAATAGATAAACTAACCAATTTCATGGTTGCCACTTGTGAGTGAATGTGAAAAAAATTGGATTGCTTGCATCTAATGGGTTGTATAGGGTAGGGGAAGGACCCATTGAAAAACAAAGGAATTTTTCAAGTTGGATAATTCAATAGTTATTGTTATTTCACACGCAAATGTTACTTCATCCCTAGATTTCCAAAAATAGTGATTGAGCACCTTACACATGACTTAATCCTTAATGGCCATATTAAATTCAGAAAATTGTTAAATTTGGATTTTGAAACCTTGATTTGATTTAGGCATGAGATATTTATAATACTTAAAAATAATTTAAACAAAGTTCAGGGCTTTTACTAATGTTGGAATATTCTTTGAATTTTATATAACCACCAATTTTGATGTTTAAAAAAAATGAGATGAAAGAACCTTTGATTTTGATTTTTTGAATATTCTCAAAATCAAAAAACTTATTAGTTGTAGTTTTTTTTTAATTTGAGGTTTTTTCAATTCCTAACTAGATTAGTTATCTTAATTTGACGATGTTGAACAAGTTTTTTGAATCACTATGCAAGTTTTGATGAAGATCCTTTATGTCATTGATTTTTTAATTTTATTTTCAATGGTCCAAACTTTCCAAGGACAAATATGGAAAAAAAAGAGGCTAGAAGTTGGGAAAATGAAATTAAAAATTTGTTCATCACTAACTCATATTCAATGTCAAAATGGTGACCAAGGACCAAACATCTATTACATCTCATTTCTAACAATTTTCATAACAACATTTTTCCCTTTCTTTGTTACTTTAAAACTTGAAAATAGCAAAGCTAATTCGAACAATTCAAAATCAACAAGTTAAAAGTTCAAAACTAGTAACAACTCAAAACTTATCAAATGTTAGAATTATCAAACATTTAAGCTTTTCCAAAATCTAGATGGGTTTGCAATATTGGAGTAACTTAAATGCATTCTCTACAAGAACAAACACACATGACATCTAATTGAATTAAAACCATTCACACAATTGATCCAAAAAGGACAGAATGTTTCCAAACAACATGTCCACCCTATAGAAATTAATTATTGCATGTTCTTGCGACTGCTTCCATCTCCATCCATTGTAAAAACCATGGTGTCCTATAGACAACTAACAATAGTTCAAAATGTATCAAACATGTTAAAGTAATCAAACACAAGCTTCTCCAAAAATTTAGATGGCTTTACAATATTGGAACAATTTCAAATGCATGTCAACAAAATGGATGATGTTACACACAATCACCATCAAATGTAGCTTGTCCACATCATTGAAGTTTGATGTTTAATTTTGCATGCCCTTACAATAACAAATAAACATGGCATTTAATTGCATTGAAGTAACATGCAAGAAGGACATATTGTTTCCAAAAAAGGATCCCCAATTATGGCATCCATCCACCCCATAAAAGCTAATTCTTGCATATTATTGTGATTACCTTCACTTCCAACCATTACACAGACCATGGCATATTGTCAATAATAGTTAACAACTAATAACCCCTTCTTGGTCACATGCACACACCACAAATATTTTGTATAACAATAAAAAATACATAGATGTTTTGGCTATTAGCATCAAAATGGAAAGCAACAACATCAATGAAAAACAACAAAATCAAAATGGAAAATAAAAATGTATCAAAATGTCACGTTTGTTTTTCATTCGCAAGATATGTTTGAAGGGAAGTTAGGAACCATAGTAGTTCCCTTATTGATCATGTACACCACACATCAAACTCTTCTTCAACAAGTCCTTGAAATTCTTTTTGAATTCTTCTTCCAAATTTGCTTGAAGCTCAATCACAAGTGTCATACTTTTGGAGCGACCTTTACACCCCAACTTAGGATAATTAGGCCAATATTTGTGCAAACATTTGACTTTTTGAAATTATTAGTTTGTAATTTACATGGATATAAATTAATTAGAACACCAACAAGAAAGAAAATGTGTTTTATCTCAATATGAGATCTTGCAATTCCCAAATATGTCATGCAAACAACCCCGCAATAGGGAACATTGTTTCCTACTCCCATTGTAAAAGGCATTTTATTTCCTTATCATCAACCTAAGAGTGTTGAAATAATAAAAATTATCAATTAACACACTTTTGCATAAGGTCATTGGCACAATTTCCCATTTTGAATGTCAAAACTACATTCAACATCAATATCCATTTGAGTAGACTATGAATTTGGAGCTCCAAAATGAAGTGAAAGAGTTCATAACACTTCAACCACATTAGGATCAATGACTTCTAATCATATTCATCTACAATCAAATGTTGGTATCATACAAATGAATGAAGACACAAGGCATGGGTACTTATATCACAAGTCCAACAAGGAGGTAACATGTTGTGACTTTTTTTAGGTTCACATTTTCACAAGAAAGATTAAAATGAACCCAACATGCATATGACTTGCTTTTTGATATTCATAGCAAGTTATACCACTTCAACATTTGAATATCCACTATATTTGTCAAGGTTGCTCCACCTATGTTTGGAGCCTTGAACAAACCAATCGTAACATGACAAGGGACCCACTCCCAATTCAAAAAGTTCACAACTAGGGCCAAGGTATCAAAGCTCATTCGTAACATCCACAAGTTGAATGTCATAGTAGCTATATCACATTGTGGCAAAGTAGGAAGGACATAATGATCCATAGTTTTAGCAAGCATGAAAGGGGTATGATCTTTCACAAGTTGTTTATTAGTAGGGAAATGGATTTTACCATTTTGTCTCATGACCAAGCGGCGAAGCCAAAGACATTCCAATGTAGACAAAGTTTCATACCCTTTTGCCACAAACAACATTAGGTCTTTGATGAAACATATATGCGTTAGGTCAAAACCCTTGTAAGGTTACTGGTTTCCAAAATATTTGGTGATGGTAAAAGGTGCAACCCCTTTGTGCTTCTTGTTCTTCTCACATCCAAGGCCAGGGCTAGTAGACGTAACTTCTTCTATGTGATGATTTTTGTATTTAGAAACCATTGCCCCATGCTCGTTGTCAATGTGATTTTTTTATTATTGGATCATCCATTTTCCATTATTATCCATTTTTAACCGTAATAGTTATATGACAAGTAGGCTTATGTATGGGATAAGCATGTCCTTGAGCTCTGGGTTGAAATCTCTTTAGGGTAATACCTCCATCTACTCTAGCTTCACTTACAATCAAATTGGTTTTATTCAAATTTGAATTGCGACTTGCATTTGCTGCTACGGAAGAAAGCAATCATAATATGGGATGACATGCTTGGTAAGGCATAAATTCCAATAGCATAAGTGCTTGTTCATACGAATAACCACAAATTTGATTAATTACTCTCCGTGTTTTATGAACAAACATACGTATATATTTAGTTGAGGCTCGGATTTCCTCCGAATTTGAGCCATTAGTTCTCATTTTGGGTGTTACCTCCTAATCAACAACGAGATTTTTTATCACTTCTTGCATGTCCCTGAAAAGTTCGAGTAGGTGCAATATCATGCCTTGCTCTTGATGGGTTTGAAAACGAAGCTTCAAAAAGCTCTCTTTGCGTAACCAGTAGAGAGCCCTTTGGTGTGAAGACATTAGTGCCCGGGCAAAGCTCGGGAGCGCCATGCACAAAGTAAAAGGTTCTTCTGCGCTCCACATCTATGTCCCTCCGAAATAAATCTTTTTAGATAAGAGCCAAACCAAATAAGTCGTTTAGATGTTTGGAAAAAAGTTAGGTTTATTTTTTTAAGCAAAACCCACTTCATTTGCTTGGCAAATAAAGCGAGTAGAACCCTGTAAGGTTTCGACATAAAAGTCTTGCCCAGCCTTGGCCGTATAGGTTAAACTTTTTCTTTTTAAACAAATGCTTTTATTCGAGAGAAGAAAATGCATTTTGTTCTCTAAGTTGTCTCCCTCTCCCTTTGCTTTCCTCATTGTATATCTTTTAGCTACGCCCTATGCCATCAAATTGGAAACTATGTTAGCAATAGGATGAAATTGAATTTGGTTATTTAAATAAAAGAAGTATTGCATAAATAGATAATTCAAGGGAACATGAATAGTTGCAAAAATGGTATGTGGAAATACATTGTTAATTTTACAGAAAGGCCTGAAATGAGAAAATGCATAGCTTTTTTTTAATGTTCTTTTGTCATTATTCTCCAACTTAAGCTAGAAAAAGTAGAATGTTTGGAGGCCATCCAACTACTGACTTGAAGTAATTGATTAATTTTGTGTATTGACGGTAACTGATCATGATATCCATAGCGTTTTTCACACCAAATCTTGACTTCCTTTTGCTATATTTCTGTACCGTCATCAATACGCTTAATCAACTTGACAGATTGTATTGCCCCAAGGCCTGTACGTTTTTAATTGGCTAAGTTGATCTAAAAAAAATACGTGAATAAATGTCCTTTTAGGAAAATGGTGAATAATAAAGCTACCAAGACGAAAGCCAAACGTGTTTCTTGTAAGTAGACATATTGAACTAAAATAATCTATAAAATTTACATCTTGATATAACAATTTTCCATAATAATAATCACTAAAGTACTTTTCTAAAAGCCTTGTTAGATGTTTATGGGCTTGCAGGATTTCTTCTAGAATTTCCATCCAAGAAGATATGTTCAGAAAGACCTCTTTGGACAAGAGGCACTAAACTGATTGTACATAATGCCCGTAATAATTGCATAACTTGATGGGCTTTTGTATGCACATACTATGTAATTGCATACTTTGTATTTTACTACTTTGCCTAATGCTTTAGGGCCTACCTGCTACTATGACCGGCCCTAGTCAAGGCCGAAGGGATAAGAAGAAGTTGATTGGGCAAAAAAAAATTGTTTTTTCGTTCTACCCATCCCTACCCTATCATGTCAATCCCACAAGCCTCTTTCAATTATGAGGAAGCAAATAAAAGAGGGAGCAAATACAAACACTTAGAATAGGTTTAGGGATAATCAGGTTCGAACTGATGACTCCCACCATGTCAAGGTGATACTTTATTGTTGAATTATATCCGTACCCCAAAAAGAACTTACTAATAAGTAGGCACAAACCAAAAAGTCGAAAGACTAAAAGCCACTATCCTACTATTTTTGAGCAACTTGATTGGAGCCAGGCCCTCTTTTCACATATGATTACGGAAATAGTAGAAAAGATATGGACGTGATTCCATGTTGCAGATTATAGGTGATGAATCCCTTTCGAGACCTAATGGTCAAGCTAAAACTATGGCATTGTTTGATGGGGTGGCAGATCACATACCCCAAGGTTTGATTTGACCCCACCATGGTTTTTTCGAAATGATTATTCATAACAAAAAATGCCCACACATTAATAGTGTGGTGATGCACAAACCAAGTTTTTTTATTTACTTCTAATTGTTGGAGTTACACTTTCTAGATAGCTTCTTTTTTAACGACAACAATCTCCTTTCAAGTTTCAAAACGTTATGGCATAGATTCGACCTTAGTGAGCCATGCTTCTATTTTGAACATTTTATGCATCACATAAAACATTAATATCCATCGATTCATGCTTAGCTTCTGCCACTTTGTGGCCCTTTGCAAAATATTTGACTTTGTAGCAAAAGTTGATGCATTAACCATCCACATTAGCATCTACTCAGTTCATAAGACTTAGAACTCAACTCAAGATTCAACCATTAACATATAAAAGATCACCAATGCACTAAACAAACATTGTAACAAAAATACCAACCACCAAACTAGTAGAATGAAAAACACACATATATCAGCATGTGGCTCAAATGAACCAATGACATGAACGTGATCCAACCTAATGGTTGAATTGATCAAAAGCTTGGTTTGTTCTTTGTTCAAAATTTGAAATTAAACATTTGAATTCTACATTCAAATTTAGTAGTTGTAAGTCGTAATTCATCACATACTAAGCAACTTTGCTTCAAGAAAAAGGTGCGTACCTAATCAATGTTCTATTTTCAAGCTTGAGATATCCACCATGCTGCCAATATTGAAATGCCACCTTTTTTTAATGTGATGCATCCACTTATTGCTTGCTGAAGGAGACCTTAAAACTTGCATTTGGAATCCTAAGTATGCAACTTGTAACCATTATTGATATCTAGGATGTAAGCTTGAAATACCCAAGTGTATGAGTATTGATAGTAGTTGGTGTAGCATCCTCACCAAGCAGATGAGGTATATGTTGAGATATTGTGCTTGCTACATACCGGGTCAATTGGGTATCAACCATAGTATCATCAAAAAGTAAAATATGATTGGTAGGATATTAACATACTCTTATTGATACCCGGATTGATACCCAGGTTCAACCGGTATACGAGTCCAACACTGGTCAGAACCCCCCTTTTTTTATTGGTGAAATTTTGTCAATTTGTTTTTTTCAAAATTCTAAAAATGAAGTGAATTTGGAAGTTTTCAATCCTCAGAAGTGAGTGAAATAAAAGTCACCAGTTCTCTATATTTTCTTTGTAACTTTGTTCACTAACTTTTTTATGCAACTTTGGGATGCATTCTTGCTTTTCAATACACACTTGGTAGGCTATGGATATTTTCTCCCTGTGGACTTCTTCCTTGGTTGACACATTAATGTGTGAAGGGGGATTGTAAATAACATCAATGAGGGCTCAGCTCCACCTTTTGCTCTGTAGTTTGTGCCACAACAGTGGGATTTCAGATCTGGCTTTCTAGAGCTTTTTTGGTTCCAGAACCAGTTTGTTTGTACAAGTAGTGTCTGGACTTACTTGTTTTGAACTTTCTAGTAATGGGAGATCAGACTTTCTTTCCAGGTTTTGGTGTCTGGTTAATTAGAGAACTAGTTGCAATATTAGCTTTGGTCATTTCTTAAACAGAATTGGTAGAAATGGTAGAAATGGTAGAAATTTTTCGCCAAATTTCACCACCAAAAAAAAAAAAAAAATCACTGCAAGTTCAAGCCTTCAACTAGTGTAAATACTGATGGGTTTTTAGCCACCCTCTTTCTCGTCAGTGTACTCATTAGTTCACAGAGTACCCACTCTGAAACTTTGTGGCTGGGTAGGACGCGTTTGGCTGATTTGGCTAAGTCTTCTTGTGGGTTATCGCCATTATTCGTACGTGTTCTTCTCAATGATTGCCATTTTGGATCCAGAAATCATTTCCTAGAAAAAGCACTGCACACAAGGTTGTTTTACTCGTCTCCTCCTTCAACTGTCTGCTTAGGCTCATTTTGGCTCGAGCTCTAGTTCTCGCGGACCACGGCCTTCTCTGTCTCTCTTGAAGCTTCATAGCTAGAGTACTTTTTGTTCATACGATGCTCTTCTGATCTGTTGATCGCAACTCTTTTCCTCCCTGTTTTCTTATTGCTGTCTAAATCCTGTTGTACTGTCGTTTCTTTGTTTCCATAGGGAACTTTCAACAACCGCTTGTGTTCTTGCACACTTTCGTTGAATCTCTCTCTCTCTCTCTCTCTCTCTCTCTCTCTCTCTCTCTCTCACTCAAGTGTCGGGTTGAGGGAACGAGTAGGAAGTCAGCAGCCACCTCTCGTAGCCTTGATTCCAGACATGGCCTCATTTTTAGCAAATATTCGGGGGGCGGGCAGCAACTCCGGCTCCTCCTCGGAGCTGAACGATCAGGACTCGACTAGTACACAGGTACAGAGTGCCTGCTACAGATCGGCAAGTGAAGGGTTTGTGAGTCCTGCGAACACCACCTCAATAACAACAGATCTGCAGCAGCGGCATCACGGTCTGACGTTGCAGCTGAGCGCCTCATGTAGCTTCGGCTGGAGGATGATCCTGCAAGTCTAAGAGAACAGACATGCTACGGGAGCTGCATATCTGATCCACACCAGCTAGAGGTTCAGCTGGAAGATGATCCAAGTCTTTTAGAACAGATCAAGTGCTACGGGATCAATACAGCTAAGCACCAGCTGGAGCTTCCAGAACAGACGTGCATTGAGAGCACGACTGAGCACATGGAGCTGAATGATCAGCTGGAGGATCTTGCAAATAATTTAAAAGAACTGACATGCTACGGGAGTGCACATGAGTCCCTTTGGAGTGAGGTGGTTCAGCCAGAGGTCAATCCTAGTCATCCAGGGTGAACTCCATGCGGGGAGGGAGGCAACAGCCCCTTCAATCGTTATCAGAAAGAGAGAAGTACAGAGGCGGGAGGAAACGCCACCGAATGGGGGCGTTGTCACTCCCGAAGATATCCAGATGCAACCATTCATTCCTAAAGGCAAGCTCAATTCTATCTTGAATTTCTAAGTCTTTGTCGGGCCTGGGGGCTCTGATGGCCTTCCAGGTGGCCATGCTGACTTCGACAGTGGCCACCCAGGCCTGTTGAAGAACTTTGTTGAGGGAGTAGCAGTCGTCAAAGTTCTTGCGGCACCTCTCGGACCAGAGGTAGTAAAGAATGAAGGTGCGGAGGATGTCGAGAGGCTGCCTGAGGTAGGTGAAACCGCCGGTGTGGTAAGCGTGGAGGCTGGGAGGGTCGTCCTCGCGTTCGATGGAGGCCTCTCTGAGCAAGACGAATGGCCAGTTGATGGTGATGTCCTCGGGGGCCTTCCATTCCTCCCAGACTTTCCTGAAAGTCACCCAGGCGCGCTTCGCAGGAGGGCAGTCCAGGAGGCAATGTTGGGGGACTCAGGGGTCCCGGTGTCGCATGTGTTGAAGGTGGGAGGGATTCCCATCACCTGCAGCCAAGTCCCAGTCGGGAGACCCTGATTAAGGGTTAGCCAGATCAGGGTGCCAACCTTCCTAGGACGGGCGTTGTGCCAAATCCTGGCGACCACCTGAGAGGTGGTGGAGTTCCTGGCGACCACCTGAGAGGTGGTGGAGTTCCTGAGGTCAAGGTCGTTGATAAACTTGATGATTCCAGGTGAGTGAGAGGGCCCCTTGGCGTTTCTGTAGCCCCTTTTGGCAGTGTAGCCAAAGAAGGGCACGTCGTCGAACGGGTATATTTTTTTCCAGTGCCATTCCCCTGGATCCTAGGGGAGGTTCTCAATAAAGCTTGATTCAAAGATCCAAAATGTTGTGTTCTTCTGGTTGACAGAGGAAGGGTCTCTGGCAACTTTGAGAGAGGCGCAGTGCCTTTCTTGCGAGAGAACTCTAACCGAGGAGAGGTTGTGGTGGAGAAGGGAGTGGATCTGGTAGCTCGTGGCCTGAAGCTGGCCGCTGGTAGAAGTTCTCCTGAATTCCAGCGCCAGGACCTTGTCGGGAAGGGAGTCCATAACGTAGTAGACCCATTCCAGCAGCTCGCCCGATCGAGGGGCAGAGTTGCTGACCTAGTCACCTGGTTGAGCCCAGGGGCTGAAGGAGTCGAGTCGCCTGGGAATGCTCTCTAAAATAATGTCTTTGGAGGTTCTGTTGGAAGCCTGAAAATGCATTCCCAAGTCAGATAGGTTCTTCCATTCTTGCGCCTCCCGGTTCCAGAGGTCTCTGATTCTGGTGTGCCCGGAGCGCGCAAAAGCGCAACCCTCGCTCTGGTCGTTCACTCTGAGAGGCAGACCTCTTGAGTTGGTGAGGGATGGGTTCCCGAAGAGAGGCTGCCTGAGCAGTTTCGCCCTGTTTGCCGGGTCTTCCTTGGTTAGACCTGGTCGCACATTAATCCATGCCCCGAGGATGCTCTTCCACATGGAGCAGGGCGTCCTCTTGAGCTTGGGTGCGGCGAAAATCCAGTTTATATCTGGAGTGTTGGGTCCTTTGCCGTGGACTGGGAGCTTGGTCTGATCAGCGTGATGTCTGATCAGCTCTTTCCAAGGTTCCCGCTTGGGGCTAGGCCCCGCACCAGCAGCTTCGCGAGGAGCACCTCCGACTGGGTTTTGGGGTCGATTATGCCTAGCCGCCCTTTGGCGATGGGTAAGGTGAGGGTGTCCCATTTCACCTTAGCCCGGGAAGGCGCAACTTTGCCCCCCCAAATAAAGTTCCTTACCACCCCACATACCTGGCTGCACATTCTGGGATTTGGGTTCCAAGATGCGGCCAGGTACCACATTGATGCCAGAAGAACTTGGTTGGCTACAAGTATCCTTCCCGCGAGTGAAAGGTTATTGTGGCTCGAGTTGATCAATTTCCCTTTCAAAGCCGTCATCATTTTATCAAAATTCGCCTCTATTGGGAGGCGAAAGCCAAACTGGACCCCCAGTTATCTGACGCCCTCGCCCTCGGGAATCCACTTGAAGCCAACCTCTTGGCCCCAAGTCCAGGTGCGTTCTCTCCTGCTCGCCCAGATGGCAGCGGATTTGTTCCAGTTTACCTTGGCGTCGGATGCTATACAAAACGTTTCCAGAACTCCCTGGGCCTTAACTAGGTTAGCCTAGTCACCTTTGAGATATAGGGTTGTATCATCGGTGAAGGTCTGGTCCGTAAGTCTGCCCCCTCTAGGCAGGTTCAGTCCTTCTACATCATACCTGGGGTCTTCTAGCATGTGCCCCAAGACGTCAGTTGCTAAGATGAAAAAATAAGGCGCTAGGGGGCACCCCTGGCGGACAGATCGGGCCAGCTGGAATACTGGCCCCGCCTCTCCATTGATCTTGATCGCAGAGGTGGCATGAAGGTACAGGGTGCGGACCCACCACACCCAGGTGCTGTTGAAGCCGAGCTTGGACAGGGCTGTGAACAAGAAGTTCCACTCTATCCTATCGAAGGCTTTTTCGAAATCCAATAGGAGGAGGACTAGCTCTTGGTCGCTCTCCACGGCCCAATCCAGGGAGTCCTGGGCTATGAAGACGTTGTCGAGAATACTCCTGCCCTCTACGAAGCCAGTTTGATTCGGCCTGATAACACGTGGGAGGAAGGAATGTAACCTCCTGGCGAGGGTTTTGGCCAGAATTTTATAGACACTCCCCAGGAGAGTGATCGGCCTCCAATTCCTGAGTTTAGAGCGGTCTCCCGTTTCGGGAATCCAGGTGATAAGCCCCCTGTTGATGTAATTCGAGGCCTCTCCAGAGGCCAGCATGGCCGTGTAAGCTTTGAGCAGCGTGGGCGCCACTTCAAAGGCGCAGGCCTGGAAGAACTCAATAGGAATCCCGTCGTGTCCGGGCGCTTTGCCTTTGGGCAGCGCCTAGATCGCTTTGTTAATCTCTTCCAAGGTAATATTCTGGGTGAGTGCCTCGTTCACATCAGCTATGGCCCTCACCGATACGCTCTCCCAACACCGATCCTGGGCTTCTTAAGTGCCGGGGAGATGTGCTTCTGAGGAGTAAAGATTGGAGTAGAACTCAGTGACATGATGGGAGAGATCAGATTGGCCTTTGACCGTGCCGCTCTCTGTTTCTAATTCTCTCAGCAGAGTTTTTTTTTGACCTAGTTTGTGGAAGTCAAAAAAAAATTTTGAGCAAGTATCGCCGTACCTAAACTAGTTCGCGGAGGATAGATGCTGGTTGCGCGACACTTGGTTCTAGTATACCTCTGCCAACTTCGCCTGGGAGTCGGACATGATGTCCCTTACTCCTTCATTGGTCGAATCGCCCTGCAGCCGAACCTCCGCCAGATTGATCTTTTCAGTGTGAGATCTGATTATGGCACCTTTCAGGCGTCTTTTTGCCTTTGCCAAGCGGTTGTTGCAAATCATTACCCTTTTTATGGCTGCTTCAATCCAGTATGCCCAGCCCTGGTTGCTGGGTGGAGTCAATGAGTCTCCGGCCCAGGCTTGGAGTAGGGCTGCCTTGCTCTTCTCTTCCTCCAACAAGGAGGTGTCGAAGTAGCGCGCTGGTTTGTCGGTGCCGGTTGTCGGCCCCCAAATGGAGATGATGAGGGGTGAGTGATCCGAAAACTTCCTAATTGTGATTGCGGACTCAATTCTCCCCCCCTTGGAGTCGAGGTCTTGGGATACCATAAATTTGTCTATTCTGGAGATCGCGGAGTTGGCTCCGAGTCTCCCATTGTCGAAGGTGAAGGCCTTCTTGGACATCTTCCTGAAACTATCTGAGCACCAGGCGATCCTAGTCATCTAGAAATTGTAAATGAAGACGAACTTTTGTTTCAGTGGTTAATGCAACCCAAACCACAGGAGCTCGAAATAGGGGAGGAGATCGGAAAAGGGGGCCAAGCGCATGTTTCCTTGGGAAAATACTACTCGGGTCAAAACATCAAGCCAGATCATGTGGTGGTCAAAAGATATAAAACTGGCCATGGAATTGATGCGGTACAGTTGAAGAGGCGAACGACGGCCGTGAAGCGAAACTCTCCCTTCGGACTTTGCTCAATGCATGGGGTCTTAGAGGATAAAACAAAGGGTGAGTTGTCAGTACTTCACCAAACACTTTGGCAGATCTTTCTCATTTCTTCTTCATTTTGAGTGATTTAAAATGAGCTGTTGCATTGAGAATTTTTTGTAAAAACAATCTTCCTAATTTGAGGGGTTATAACTTTTTCACATCTAGTTTATTTTTGCTAATTTTTAGCGCGATAAGTGCATCAAGAAGAGGGTTCCATCTATTCTTTGGACACCATAAACAATGAGGCCTTCCTAGATAGTATATATTTTAGAGTCGCTAGGTTGTGGGAAGATTGTTTTTGTACCAAACCAAAATTACAACAATGGCATGGGTGTTTGCACATTATGATGACCTTACATGGACATCGTAATGACAATTTTTCTTGTATTCCTTAGGTACAAGAAAATAAATAAAATAAGATCCATTGAAACAATAAGAAAAGGATTAACCTATCTAAAGCTATCATAATCAACCTTTCAAAAATGAAAAAATCAAATCAAAATTGTGAATAGTCAATAAATGATAAACTTTTGAATTTTTCTCACATTTTTTATCACACCTACAAAACTCATGGATATTGATTTTTATTCTACAATGTGTTAATCTTATATGTTTGAAACTTTGGGACATTGGATGAACTATGTATAAGAAACAAAAAATTCATTGAATGAATGGAATGTGATTTTAATTTATTATGCTATGGATTTTTAAATTTTCAAAAATTGTAATTAGTTTACAAGTTCTTTTAAGCATTTAAAAATAATTATTTTTAAACAATTTCTTTTGAGATATTTTTAAATGTTTTATAGCACCATGATTTGAAATTGGAAATGGAAAAAAATGTTATTTTCAATATCATTTAAATATTCATATTTTTAACCAATTTTCAACTACATTAAAAAAGAACTTTGAAAAGGGAGTCTAATTTGTTGAAATTGTGACACCCGAGTATGCTTTTGCCCACATAAGTTAAAATGCCTAATGGGAAATTATCATGAATGTGGAGCAAGTACCTTACCTATCTACCCTCATGAAACTTTGCCTACTAATGACTAATTGGTTTTAATAACAACTCATTGGGGTAGGTGAAGATGAAATCCCTAATAAGTCGATTAAAGAATTTTTCAACTTGACACTTTGGTTTTTACATTGTTCAATTACTTACAACCAAACCTACGAAAGTTTGTGATCCACAATTTCATTGTAAGGTGGGAAGATGTGTATTGTAGGTTGAGTATGGATTATTTACCTTCATACATAATCTTGTCCCATATTGATTTTGCAAATAATTACAATTTTGAAATGCAAAATGAAATTTAGTCCATGCATTGGCATTCATTTCAAGTTACTATCTTGATTCACATCACTTTCCAAATAGACCAAACTATTGGAGAAGGCAATATAACAAAAAGATCATAAGGAAACACACTTTTATGTTTCAAATGAGAATGAACATGCTCATGCAACATTGTTTTTTGATGCATTGGGATAGTTATCATCTTGTGGAATCAAAATAGCACACCATTGGTATGGAGTGATGGGTGTGATGGGCAATTCAAAGGTTGCCAAACAACATTGGTATGGAGTGATGGGTGTGATGGGCGATTCAAAGGTTGCCAAACAATATTCTTTGTTATTTGATACCTTAGTCTTAATAATGGGTGTAATATGACTTAGCATTTTTTTGGGATAGGGCATGGATTGAACAAGGGTTGTGGTAAAGTGGGCTTTAATGAATGAACAAATTCATAACCCCAAGAAGAGGTTATAAAATGCTGAAGATTGTGTAAGGAATAATGTCTTCTTGTGTGCCTTCATCTTACGAAACCTCAAGTGCAAAATAATATCAAGGTTCTTTTGGAATATTAAGCCTGAGCATATTGATAGAAATAATCTTTATGCTTGTGATAATAGTCTTAATTATAATAAATTTTATTCTATTTATGATTTCTTTGTCTCTAACCCAACAAGGCTTGGAATAAGGCCCCTTGCATGTGCATTTTGTTTTGAAAGGGATTGGCATCATGGTTTAAATGAAAGTATCATGTTCTTGATTGGAGGCTTGTTAAAATTTGCCTTAAAAACACACAATTTCTTTAGGAAGATGAAGAATTGGGTTTGGAAGGCCTACAAGATGGATAAAAGATGGGAAAACTCCTATAGATTGGGGACAATTTTGTTATTCCATCTAAAAAAGGTTATGAAAAAGATGTGGACTTCTACATTTTGTAATGTTGACAGATAAAACATGTTGTAAAATAGGCATTCACATGTGCATGGGGATGCTCATTTGAAAATAGTGACTATGTTGTGGCTAATACCTACAACCAAAAGTGAACCATGGTCATAATTACTATGTGTATTTGGCAAACTCATAGGTGACTTATATCAATTCACTAATTTAATCCTAGCATGAAAATTTTCTATGCTACTTGCCCATCATAGAATGAAAGGAGATGAACCAATTTATGCACTTTCAAAAAAAACATTTGGAATTATCTAATCAAACTTGGAAAATCCCTAAGTTGAAAATTTGACCTAGGACAAAATGTGCATAGAGTAAAGTCTTCCTTATTGGAACTACATGTGTATGGCTAGAGCACAAGGGGGACACTAATAAAAAAAAGTAGAAAAAAAATGAGTAAAAATATAAGGTGTAATATATTGGTTGTCAGGTAAAAATTATAAATAATTAGTTTAAAAATAAGGTACATTTTATTCAAATAATCAATTTATTGTAATAATATAAAATAATTGATTGTAATTAATATAGGGTGGCTTTAATATGTATATATTAGAAAATTAGATAATAACATAGTGATAAAAAATAGGTTGGACAATTACCTAATACCCCCTAAAAATGATCATTTGACACATGTAAATCCCAAACTTTACATTAAGTGTCACCCCGGGGGGGGGGCTCAAAGGTAATAATCATAGTGTTGTTTGTGATTTTTTTTTGTTGCATAGGGTTTTGTTTTTCTTTGAATTGCTTGAGAATTTCCATATCAATATCCATGGTTTGTGACCAATGGGAGTGATGGCTTATTACACTTGTCCCATATGTTTTGAGTTTGCAACTCTTGCCCTCCTCACAAAGTACACTTGTCACAAGAACAACCAAGAACACTACCATTATCAACTTCTTTTTTGCTACCATGTTTTTGTTTCTTGATCCTTGAATCATCAACTTGAGCACATCGTAAACCTCAACCTTTCAACAATGTTTTCCACATGCACTCCCTTCCTTCCATCCTTACACTTTTTTTTTCCACATTAACTGCCATTGGGCTACGTGAAAAATATACCACCTAATTCAAAGCTTCAAATTCAAAATCTTCCCTTTTGTTGCCAAACAAATAGACAACCCATGATCATCAAGAGCAAGCAAATATACCTAGAAGCTCATTGAAATTTGCTATGAACTTATGTAAAAAAGATGTCTATAAATCCTTTTGTAGTGTTTAAACATCAAAATTCTTTGACATTTTACTTGACACTAGCTCCATTGCTTGGAGCTTCAAAAAATAACAACCACAACTAAAATTGCAAACCCTAAACTTCCGTCCTCCTTCCTATTGATTATGTGCAAATGATCTCTAGTTTTTAGAATAGTTGAAAACAGACTCAAAATTCTTGAATGGACACAACCACCAAACTTCTTGATCAAATACATCAACCATTTGTATTCAACATTTCATCCATATTCTCTATGGAACAACCATTCCTCTTCAACAATTCATTCAGGGCCTTGCTTAAGAGATTATGTGGTTGCCTATGGAAGTAGAAAATATGTGACCTCATAGGATGCCTCCACAAAAATTCAATCAATCTTGACTAAAAGATGATGAAACTATAAAAGGAAAATAAGAATACGTAATGGGGCCATTTTGTAAAACACTCTTGGAAAAAGCATTTCTAGACATAACTTTGTTTGATTTTTGGGATATCTATTGTGATTAAATTGGATTCCTACCTAGGGCAAAATTACAAAAATTATATAGGTATTCGTAATCTATAATTTCCCATGGTGAATTCTAAAATCAAACACTTTTGTCTTTATATACACACATAATAAAAATACTTTCATAATGCTAGAGTTGGTGTTTTTACCCTATATGCACTACAAGAGAATATGGTTGTCTTTAAGAAGGCATGTTTAATAATATGGTATTTTCTATGATGGTAGGTTTTGTCTCATGACACTTTTGTCAGGTAAACTATGTGATTTCATTCATATGTCACCAATGTCACATTTTCCACATTTGTCTCATGACACATGTGTAAGATAAATTGTTTGATTTCATTAATGTCACATTTTTGACATTTCTCTCATGACACATGTGTCATGTAAACTATGTGATATATCCATATGTCACTCATGTCACATCGTCAACTAATGTCAAAATACAATATACATGGTTGTCAAAAGGGATGTCCCTAGAGTCCCTATTGGGTTCCCTACCAGCAATAATTTTCTAAATCACCTCTTTAGAAACTTACAATTTCTATTTAGGTATGGGAAAAGGTTTGGACTTACTTGGATGCCAAGGGTAAGTAGAAGAATGATGGGCCAATTGCCTCTTGTCGTTTCCCTAATATATTTTTTCATTTCCTCTATCGTTCCTCGATGTCACAACATACCTTAATGTTTCCCTAGTGTAAACTTGACATTGCCGAATGTTTTTCACTATTTCCTTGGCATTGCCACCATCCCATGTTGTAACCCATTGTCCACTATCATTTTTCACCTTCTCCACTATCATTATCATCTTATATCCTCATCCTTGCCATCCCCAACCATCCCCTCGACATCCCCTATTGGCCATTGGCATCCCTCATTGATTGTCCCATTGTCCATCGTCATCCTCCATTCTCTCTGGCATTGCCCAAGCATGTACGGGACATCCCCAAACTAGAAAAAGGTAATTTCAAATACCAAGGGTGTTATTAGGCATGTCCTTGAGGTTGCCATCCCAAAGAAAAGAGAAGTTGAAACCCTACAAATATACATATCACATATGTTTTACATTAGTGTGTATGATATTGATTGGTGATAAGAAATCCGTGTAAGATGTGACAATATCAACATATGGGTGAAACCCCATGGTTTAAGCTTGCACATTTCACACATGACCTAAGCCCATGCAATTTGTCAACAACTTTCTTAACAATATAACTTAGTTCAGCCACAACCTTTTGGGAATGGTATTGTAACTTGATGTGTAACTTGATTAGATAGTTACTTAGGTAATTATTTAATGGGGTAAGTTGGGTGTAAGATTCCATAATTTGGTCATGGTGCATTGACTTATGCACCATGTGATATTGTTTCCTTGTGATTAATTGTGGAATCACATGGGGAACCATGTGATGTTGTTTCCTTGTGATTAATTGTGGAATCACATGGGGAACCATGTGATGTTGTTTCCTTGTGATTAATTGTGAAATCACATGGGGAACCATGTGATGTTGTTCCCTTTTGATTATTTAGGGAACCATGTGCTGAATAAGTTTTAGGAAGTTTTTTGATTAGTTTCCTTTTGGTTAGTATATAAAGATATGTTTGGGACCTTGAGAAACACCTTCAGTTATACAAAGTTATGGTATGAATACAAAGTTTGTGAGAATTAAAGTTTTGATTTTGAAAGGCTTTTGGTTTTGAATAGTTTTGGTGTTGTTTGTGTGTAATTCATGGTAGGAGAATGGAGAGGCTTGCATAGTCAATAGAAGGATGGAAGGATAATTTTAGAACCAAGAACATAGATTTCATAGCTATGTAGTAATCATACATAATTTCGGTCCTAAACCCGTTCGTGTTGTACAGTATCACCAAAGTTTTGGACCTCTTAATGTTATTTTTTTGAAAGAATAATTTACTTTGACATTTTGTATTATTTACCCAATTGGACACACATGTCCATATGTTGAGGTGTATACCATATGATGAAGAAACCAACTATGGTACACTTGCAACATAAGCAAACATCAACTTTTGTTGACGAAGTTTGAATATACCCCCCCACCACATGTTCCAATTTTCTAGAAGGCAATCAGACTTCAAGGACCCTACTATCACAAACAAATCTCAAAAGAGCAAAATTGTTAGCTTACATGTCAGCAGGTCCACTAATTAGTAGTACATTTCACATTTTGGCAATCCATTGAAGTGGCCACTATAGTAGCATCAGGTACATGGAAAAAGTATTCAACAGTGCAAACAAGTTCGTTATAGAAACCTGTTTTCAGATTCTTTTGTGAAAAGCCCAAATAAGTTTGAATGTCTTGATATAATATAAATCTGACAAACCAAAAAAGTCTCTTCAGACATGTTAGTTGTTAATTGCCTGGAGCCCAGCCGCAGAAAATTGTCAACTTGAAAAGATGAAAAAAGTTAGGAAAATTTATATGTACTATGGAAAAGTAGGGGACCCATTCTATCGTTGAACATGACAAGCCCCGTAAGGCAAGCAGCCATAATAATGTTAGGTGAAAATAATGGGTTCTGCTGAGGCCTGTTCCACAGAGAGTTGCCAATGTCTTTTGGGGAAAAAAAAAGGCTATTCCATGCATGTGTAGGACACAGAAACCAGTTACATAAGTAGATTAGTTTGGACACCTTGTGGTTAAATGGTTTCTTTCATCCTTTCTAGGCTGTTTACCCCAAGAAGACCCACTAAATAAATAAATAAACAAATAAATTTAATGAAATTTGATACTAGTTTGAAATTGGTTGGGTGAGCATTAAATTGTTTGATTGTATTGGGTGTCATAATTAAAATTATTTTGTTTTTTTACATCTTTAGAAATGTTTTTAAAAAATTTATCTTGAATGTGATTCTCAATGGAAATCTTGAAATAAAGAGTTAAAGGCAAGCACAAGTGCATTAAATATGAAGCATAGCATATTTCAAACAATCTTATGCTATAAGTTCTGTTATTTGATCAAATTTTTAACGAATTTATGAATTTTTTAAAAAGTGACAAAAAATGAAGGGAGTACCAAAAGCAGGCTGAACCAGGTACGACCTTTTTAAAAAAAAAAACTCTATTATGTATATTGGATCAAGGGTTTATTTGTCCAAAAAACACTTTGTTCCTGGATTCTTGCCCTGGGCCTTGGGAGAAGAGGTACCTTGTGAACTCCTTCACTCTTGCACCCTGAAGGTCACAGAAAGAGGGAATGAAAATAATGAACTAGCCGCCACTTTTCTGTGTTGTTGTCGTGTTTGGGTGCCCCTCAAAATGCATCAAGGAGCCTTGTGAGCAATGGACCCACTTTGGAGTTGGAAAGCTCAACTTTCTTTGAAAGTAGAAAGATAAAGTCCACTGTAGTCCAAGCTATGTGGTTGAAGTGAAACATGGTTTGCAATCTTTACATTTTTTTTTCTTTTTTTTTGGGGTGGGGTATCAACTCCTGAGCAGCAACTCTCTCCACACTATTTTATTTTATTTTATTTTCAACTTTCATAGTGCAGAAAAGTTTTGAAAGTAGGCTTTGAACATTTTTATTCCTTTACTGGACGCATGTCCTCTCTATGCCTGGGTGGGTGCTTGTATTTCCATAAAGTTCTAATTTCCAGTTCTGTACATCAGATTTTTTCTTATTTGCTGGCTAGGTCTAGAGAAAGTAAAAAATTGAGAAAATCAGAAATACTGATAGATCAAGCCGGTTAAATTTTAAGTGTTGTGTTCCCAACAGGTATGATCCGATGCATATTCTAAAAGTTTTGGGTCTCTAAAGCACTGCCTGGATTTTTTCCTTTGTATTTTCAGCTCCCTCACCTGAAGAAAAGCGGGATTTTCTGCAGTGGAAGAAGGTACCAGCCAGCCTGTCACTATTTCTAAAAAGTCAAAAAATCCCATTTCTGCTTTACTTCGGAAAAGGACCTGAGTACAGGCCGTTGGGTGTTTTTCGACCTGTTCCCTCAGCCTACTGGCCTCGAGCACAGATCTCAAATCACGGAAGGGCCTGTACTAAGTCCCTTCTCCTACACACTGAAAGTGTAGGGTAGAGCCGGAGGCCATGGGCCTTATCGAAATAATGCAAGCAGCTTGCACTCAGCTCCATCTTGCGTGAGGAGCCCGATCAATTCTGGGAAAGCCCATGGCCTGGGGCTTTACCAAGCACAAAGACCACACAGGCGCAGGCATTCTGTTTTCTGAAATGCCCCGCACAAGGTTTTGCAATCTGCAACACAATCTCTAAATACACTAGAAAAATCCAATCCGCAGGAGGTCTTTACGCATAGGTACAATTTGGCGCTTCTTCCTTATATGTAAGGTTTGAACCAACTCACCCAAAGCCAACAAGATACATGGCTCAAAAGTGGAAATTGGGTACAAGTGTTTGATGCTTCAGCATTTACAAGTTAATATTGGATTTTGCAAAACATTGTGGTAAAGGCCCCCTTCCCCTCTCCTAAAAAGGTAAGGAGTTCAAGCTTTAAGGTTCTTCAACCACATGAGGAGCAAACCAAACCAACAGTTGGTTTGCTGCCCAGAGATGATGAATCTTGAAAAAAACCTGGTTCCTGAGATCACAAATTTGTGGTTGAAACCTGAGTTTGAGTTGTTGTTGTGGTTGTTGTTGTTACTGTTGTTTTTGTTGCAGCACCATTTTCCTACAAGTCTTCTCCGCCTGTAGTCTCGAAAGCTTCCACAGTAGGCACATGAGCATCAAGCTTCTGTGGCTCTGGAGGAGACTCAGAGCCAGCAGGATGAGGCTTCTTGGCAGGACCAAAGCGTAGTCTCTCATAACCGAGGTAAATCCAGTCCCACAAGTGCAGCAAAATGTAAGTGCCGATGCCTCCAATAAGCCCATAAGCAATGGAGTACGTCAAGGGCATGAGAACAATGGTGACAAATGCCGGAACTGCCTCTCGAAGATCCTCCCAATTGATCTCCAGCACGGACTTCATCATCATCACTCCCACTAGGAAGAGCGGAGGACCCACGGCCCATGGAGGAATGGAAGCCAAAAGGGGTGTGAAAAACAGAGACAAGAAGAAGTAGAAAGAAACCGTCAAAGCTGTTATACCCGTTCGACCTCCTTCACGAATTCCTGTTGAAGATTCGATGAAGGTTGTGACTGGAGAAGATCCCAGTAATGAGCCGACCACGATGGAAGTTGCATCGCTCATGAATGCGAAATACTGACCCGGGAAGTTGCCCTCCGCGTCTACGAAACCTGCAAATTTGGCCATGGAAAACAAGGTTCCTGTCGTGTCCAAGATGTCGATGTACAGGAATGTGATGAGCGCTTCCCAGAGTCTGCCTGTTCCGAATTGGCTGAAGCTCAACACTCCTGCCGTCTTCTGTATCTTGTGTACGTCCACCACTTTCTTGAAGTATTCGAATGCTGCATCTCCCGCAGCCGTGTATGGGAAGTACGTCACCTGCAAAACCCCAGTGCAGCAGAATGATCAGAATTGCTCGAGACGCCACAATTCTGCTCGAGAAGGTCTTTTGTCCTTTCCTATCATTACAAAGCGAGCACATATGCAAGAAGACGAGGAACAACAACAACAGGTAGAGAAAAGATAAAGAACAACAAACTTGTAGAGAGAAAGCTAAAACAAGTGCAAAACAAACTGACTTTGTGCGAGAAGAAGAAGAGCAGCAGCAGCAGCAGCAGCAGCAGATAAAGAAAAGATGGAGAACAACAGGTACAGAGAAGAGTAAATGAAACAAAAAGCTCCAAGGACAAAACAGTTTTGGAAGAAACCGGGAGAGTCCTGAGTTTGTTTGTTTGTACCTTGGTGTGACGGAACCAGGATACGACTGTGACAAAGATGATGCCGAAGACGATGGAGCCTTTCACGTTTCTGATCATGGCGTAGACGATGATGAGGAAGCCGATAATAGCAAGCCAGAATGTGGGATCTCTCATCTGGTGTCCCATGCACATGATTGCAGCCGAGGTTGTTCCTCCTGGACACAGAGGAGAAGAGCAAATCGTTTGGTCAGTCATCATCTCAAGTTGAATAAGGAACATGAGCATCAGTCGCAACAAAGCTTGATTGCAAAACATATTTCTCCAAGAGAGCCAAAATTGCATCAAAGTTCAGAAAGGACATGTACATGAGAGTATTTGCAACACAAGTTTGCAATGGATTTCTACGGAGTTTTCAAGAACGAACCTGGCATGAGCTCAGTAGTGCCGTTGACGCTGATAACCGGTGCGACAGAAACTCTGTATTCTGCAGGGCAACCTCCGAGTGTGGTAAGAGTGGATCCATCAAAAGCCACGAGTCCAACACCTTCACTAGACTGCAATCCAATGAAAGCCAGAAACAGTCCAATTCCTGCGGAAGTCGAAAGCCTGACAGGTTTCGGTATGGCTTTCGCGATCTTGGTCCGAAAGCCGAGTCCGGAGATGGCCATGAAAATCAACCCTTCCACGAAAACGGCTCCCAGAGCGGATTTGTAAGGAACGTTTCCTGAGCCATGGTAGCCAACAACGGTGTAGGCAAAATAGGCGTTGGTTCCCATACCAGGAGCAAGAGCAAGAGGAAGGTTTGCAAACAAGCCCATGATGAAACAAGCAATCAAAGCAGAGCTAGCGGTGGCAATAATCAGGTCCTTCTTCACCACCGTTAAGCAAGCGTTGTATCCTGCATTCACTGGAGGAAACTTGCAGTCAATTCCAGGTTGAACCAAGGTGAAACCGTTTGCAGTGCAAACGGAAGGATCAATTCCACCATTGCTACAAACAGGGGTACAGTCATTGACAGTGCAAGGTCCCCCTGAGTCTGTGAGGATGCTTGCATTGACTGCTAGAATGTAAGCCATGGTCAGGAAAGTGGCCGTTCCTGCTCTTAGCTCCTGTGTAAAGCGAGTGTTTCGATCTTCCACTTTGAAGTATTTGCCCACAAAGCTTATCCCCACAGCATGATTCAAGCTTTCCAGCCCTTTGGACCATCCTTTCCCTGCTTTCCTGACGAGACTCGCCATGGCAGCTAGCAATAGTAGTCAAGACCTTCTTCTTACTCCAAACTTTTTCTTGTAAAAAGTCGGTCACAATCTCGACAGGAGATAGCAGGCAAATTTCACACTACTACTGCTCTGTGGCCATAGTACCCAGTACTACTACCCACGTCACAGCAAATCAAAATCGAGTTCTGTCTGTGCAAAAGCGGCATCGGCGTCCTAGACAACAAAATAGAAATTTATGACTACTCGGAGAAACAAAAACCCACAAACTTCTTCGTCTTCTTCTTCTCTAAAGTTCTAAAAGACCAGCAGCAATGAGCATTTGTCACAAAGTCTTTCTCAATCCCTTTGGCCCCCCTCCCGTACACATCAAATCTTTTTTCTTTTAGAGAGAGAGACAGAGAACTCCAGGGACTCGGGAGAGAGATTCTATCGACCACCACCACCGCCACAACAACAATATTATAAAAATCAATCAAGCGACCAGTGCGAAGAAACAAAATCGATGACGGAAGAGAGCACCAAATTCACAAACAAAGTTCTCCTCGATCTGCAAATCTTCTGCTGCAGCATCAACAGCCAATTTTACTGGATGAGCACAATTTATAGGTTGAAGTTGTAGCCCTTTTTTTATTAAAAAAATTGGCGAAATATAAAATAAAATAATGATAAATTGAAGTGATTTTATTTTTTGGAGGGTCTCCAATCGCCAGAAGTGAGGGGGAAAAACAAGGAGTCAAAATCGCCAGATTTTTTTATATTTGATTTTCAGCGTGTAACCATGAATATAGAAGGTTAACTAATTAAAGATTTGTAATTCACATCTTGTCAATAGCCAGATTTGGCTAAATCTTCTTATCGATGATTGTCACTTTAGGCTACATAAAGACATTCCTGCTAATTTCCCCAACTTTATTCATCACCTATTTTGGCAAAGGCTAATGGCAGCGCCCCCCAGCATTTTATTTATTTTCAATTCTCTGGCTAAATTTAGTCAATTGGCTTTTTTCTTTTTCAAAATGGCTAAAAAAACATTTGGTTTTCTAGAAGCCAAATGCCAAGAATTTTTATTTCTTTTAATCTCCAGATTTATCTGTTTGGTTCTAGCATGGGTAGCCAAAAAAGCGAAGGACAGTGCTTAAATATTTTTTACATTCATATCGTGTTTATAGCCAACTTTGGCTCAACTGTCTTTATGGATTGATCGCCATTTCGGCTACATCACAAAAAATAATAATAAAAATTTAAATAGCCAGCGGATATAGGATGCACAAGTATGTATGTATGTATGTATGTATGTGCATGGCAGCTGTATCCACCCTGTAATTTACTTTATTCCAATTTCCCATTTGTCAGGAACGGGAATCTGGTGGCGTGGGCAGGGACTGGAATCTTGGAGGGGGGCGGGAATGAAAGGCGCGGCAGGAATCACGGCAACCTCACGGTCAGCGGCGGTTGCCGCGCGGTCAGGTTTGTTTTCACTTTTTACTGCACTGGGTAAGACAAGTTGGTAAAAACGGAAATTTCTTCTGGTATTTCTGCTTTTTTCGCTTTTGCAAGTGGCGGATATTTCTCTGTAGATTCTCTTTTGACTGTTGGCTCCTTTTTGCGGAGACGTCAAAACTGGCGACTTCCGCATTCACACTCGACCAGCCCTTTTTTTAACCCAAAGGTCGCTTAATTCATTTTCCGTTCGCTCCTCTTTAGGAGACGTCAAAACTGGCAACTTTCGCATTTCCACTTACTAACTATCCTTTTGGAGCTCACACTTAATGGCCACTTTAGAGAAGGGTCCAAGGAGCAAGGTCCAATGAAATCAAGCATTCCTATTGGTCAAGAGCTTTAAATTGGTCCCAAGGCCTTTAGACGAAGGTCCAAGACCAAGACAAATCAAGTTTGTGATTTTAGCTTACATGGCATCATTTTGGAAGGACAATCAATCGGTCTGGACCGAAAAAAGAAAAAGCTTACAGGCTCATAGTTTGGAGAATCAAAATGCAAGCTATGGCAAGTTTGCTCATTTTTTTTGGTTTTTTAAATATTTTTCTTACCTTTGTTGTTCAAATTATGTGAGAATGGAAGACATGTTATAGATGGAAGACATTGTTAGGAGCACACCAATTCTCTCATTTTTGACCAATTTTAAAAGTTCACATGCCTAGTTTTGTGGATTCGCACAAGGTGGTTGTTAAAAAGAATGCATTTTCAGTCCATCCTAGTGCACAAAATGGAAGTGAAAACAGATTTTTTTTTAAAAATATGCAAGAAACGAAGAAAACGAAAAATAAAATCAAAGGTCAACCTAATCCTCTCCCATATCAATCACACAATTTTTTATATCAATTGAACCTTTGAATTGGAGCTCAAGCACACTCATTATACCTTAGGAAAAAATGTTTTTTTAAATGTGAAGAACAGTCCAATTCAAGGTTCAATTGGCTTCAAATTGATCCTCGAGCTTTTGGTTCCTGGACCCTTGTATAAAGTGGACCTAAATCTACATGGCATCCATGTGGATTAGGGCAACAAATGAAAAGCAAAAAGACTCCACCCAAGTGGCCTACCAAAGAATTTGGGACTGCCCTTTCTTTTTTTCAGGCTTGAAGCATTGGAAATTTATAGGGGGAAGGGATTTCCAATGCTAAAATATGAGGATAAGTTAGTGTATCTAACCCCCACCATACACAACCCTAAAGAGAAAAAAAATCTGAACAATACACCGTATAATACAATAGTAGCTTACATCACATAAAATGGGTGTTTTAAATTTTAATTTCACATGCTAGGCATTTTGGCAATGGGTCAAAATGACCACATATACAATACCATGGTGTACATGAAAAAGTATTCATCAAGGCCAACATATTCCTTTGAGTAAGGTGTTTTCAGCTTCTTTGGGGAAGGGCTTGAACGTCTTGCTATAAATCCAACTAACAAGATGGTCTCCAGGCATTTTGGCTGGTGATTACATGGAGCCAACCATAGGAAATTGTCAAGCCAACCATAGAAATTGTCAACTTGACGAGATGAAAAAAGTTGGGAACAATTTATGTACCCAGGTTTGTTACCCCATCTTGTGTGGTAAAATGTTTTTTTTTTTTCATTCTTTCTCTGCCCGCTACCATTAAAGGACCCTAAAATAAGAAGAAGATTTTTTTTTAAAGTGGAATTTGGTATCTAGTATAGGCACAAGTAGAAAGCTTCAACACCGACTAAATGACAAATTTTCATGTAATTGGAGATCTTATTATGTCTATTGGATTGGGATTGGTTGTCCATGACAAACAGTTCCTGGATTCCTGCCCTAGGCTTGGGGAGAAGAGAAGATGAAACTCGTGAACTCTTTTCCTTCTGCACTCCAAAGGCCATACAAAGAGGGAATGGACATAATGAACCGCCCGCCACATTTTCTTTTGGGGTTATCTTTGGGTGCCCTTCAAAATGCATCAAGGAGCCTACGAGCAATGGACCCACTTTAGACTTCCAAAAGCTCAACTCTCTTTGAAAGAACAAAAGATCAATTCCACTTTAATCCAAGTTGTAGGCCTCAACAATTGGTAGTTACTTGAGGCCTATATACTTGTCAAAGCTTAACTCTCTGAATAATTTTAATGCGAAAAAATTCCCCCCAGACAAAAGTAGGAATTGGGTACAAGAATTTTTGCTCCAGCCTTTGCATATTATATTGACAGCATTGTTCTTTTTTTCATTTTATTAAAAAATGAAAAAAATTAACAAAAAATTTAGCAAGATTAGTTGAATTTACACTTCAAAAA